>RWZE01000083.1_pt1 | contig 25797 bp, 16 predicted proteins | sample 2187721 | NCBI WGS metagenome assembly RWZE01 (sample SAMN10531867, study PRJNA481165) | viral metagenome | isolation source: viral particles purified by filtration and ultracentrifugation from about... | host: Nasonia giraulti 16.2 | place: USA:Tennessee | collected 2011-04-01
CCCTGCCGAAGCCGCTGAAGCTCGCTGGGACGAAATCAACTTTGAAACCAAGGAATGGAAGATCCCCGCTGCCAGAATGAAAATGAACCGTGAGCACACTGTTCCGTTATCTGACGCTGCTTTAGCTATTTTAGAGCTAATGAAACCATTAAGTGGTAATCGTGAGTTTATCTTTCCTAGCCGAATCAAGCCTACCCAACCGATGAATAGCCAAACCGTCAATGCAGCATTAAAACGCGCTGGATTCGGTGGTGTCTTGGTTTCTCATGGTCTACGTTCAATTGCCAGTACCGCACTCAATGAACAAGGTTTCCCACCCGATGTTATTGAAGCCGCCCTCGCCCACGTCGATAAAAACGAAGTGAGACGTGCCTATAACCGCAGTGATTACTTAGAGCAAAGACGCCCTATGATGGAATGGTGGGCTGATTTTATTGAATCGGCTGATAGGGGAAGTATTATTGAAGGCGGGATAAGAGGGATATCGCTAGTTGGGTAATTTACTGTGTACCAGCTAAATTTAGCTGGTACTATACTCAAAGTTAACAGAAATACATGGTAAGTTCATTGGGACATTTAAGGAACTCGAACAATGATGATATAAATATTGAATACATGCCCCTTCAGGGATAGGTTCTTAATAAATTTTTTACTATCTTTCTGATTATTCATCAAAAAAAAACATTTAAAAATATCTTATACTTATCTAAAATATTTTCAATATAGTGATTTACCATCACCATAAAATTAATAAAAAATCAATAAATGAAAGGGAAGCCATGAGCGAACTATCCAACGAAATTTATGAACAAATACAGAAACAAATAAACATTGTTACAGAAAAATTAACGGAAAAACAACTTGATGCTCGATTAGCAGAAGATATTTCTGATGCAATGGGTAACTTAAATTTACTCAATAACCATATCCAAGAAGAACTAGAAAAATTAAAAGAAAATAGTGAATGGAAACGTTTTACTATTGCTTTTTATGGTGAAACCAATGCAGGTAAATCAACTTTAATTGAAGCCTTACGTTTATATCTCGGTGAGGAAACTAAAAAAGAGAGTCAGGCAAAGTTTAAAGAAATACAACAGCAGCTTGGATTGACGCAAGAAGCATTTGATAAAGTTCGTCGTATAATTATGGATATGACAAAAGCGATTGAAGAAATACAACAAGAAATAACCAAGTTGTCGAAAAAATATGCTGAGCCAATTATACAAGCAGAGTTAACCATTCGCCAAATAGAAGAGAAAAATACCCAAGAATCAAAAATATTGGCAACACAACATAACAATGCAATAAACGAAATTGAATCTGAGATTTTTAACTTAAATGAATTGTTGGAAAAACTAAAATCAGAGCAAACTTGGATACAAAAAATAATAGCTTGCTTCTTCAAATCCCATGAAGAAAAACAGCTTATTGAGCTTAAAAATCACTGTTCACAAGTAAAAAAACAACAACAAATTGAGCAGCAAGAACTCCTGCAATACCAACAACGAGAAAAACAACAAGCAGCTACGGCACTTGAACAAATACAAGAGAAAAAACAGCAAGAACTCACTCTATTAAGCCAAAAGGAACAAGAGCTACAACAAAAACAACAACAAGCTGAGCAAGAAAAAAAACGTTTAGATAATGATGCTAAGAAATTAACCGATTTTGCTGATGGGCAGATTATTGGGGATGGTCGTTCTGATTTTACTCGTAATAATACTTCTTTTGACTTTAATGTCGATGGACAAACATTCTCTTTGATTGATGTTCCGGGTATCGAAGGTGATGAAACGATTGTAAGCACGCCAATTGAAGAAGCAGTACGCAAAGCACATGCTGTATTTTATGTCACTCGTACAGCACGTCCACCACAAACCAGTGATGGTGAGAATGCAACGACAAAAGGAACATTAGAGAAAATTAAAAAACATCTTAGCGCACAAAGTGAGGTATGGTCTATATACAACCACCCAGCTAACAGCCCGCGTCAACTTACATCACCACTATTAAATGAAGATAACCGTAACAGTCTGATGGCGATGGATGAAAAATTAAAATCAGAATTACAAGAACAATACTACGGAAGCTTAGTTGTGAGTGCTCGCCCCGCTTATCTTGCACTGACAGAATGTATCGTACCTGGTAGCAAAGAAGCCAGAGAACAAAAAAAGTTTTTAGACAAATTTGGTGATCCAAAAACCATTTTATCATTAAGTGGTGTAACTGATTTTATCACTCATTTAAAGACAACAATTATTGGCGATTATAGAAATAAAATTAAGCAATCGAATTTAAATAAAGCTTATAAAACACTCAAAGACTCTTTAACTGAATTACAAAAATTGCAAACTGAATTTTCTAATTTGAATAGAAATGTAAAAAGTGAAGTTTCAAATGCAAAATCGAAAATTAACGTTGCTTTAGATGAATTTATTGGCACATTAAATGCTATAGGGAGTAAGATTTGCCGTAATTTTCACGATCAAGTACAAACACATATTTATGAAAAAATTGACAACGATATAAGCAATGATGAATTTAAACATGATCTAAAAAATATATTAGAGAAAAAAGCCATCACGATACAAAGTGATCTTAAACATTCTATTGAAAATGAAGCTAATATTTTTAGCGAGAAAATTAGAAATATTATTGACCGTTCAAGTCAACATTTAAAAAATATTGTTATCAAACAAAATGATAATCTTAATTTTGAACAAAATTTTAATCTTAATATTAATGTTGATAATGGACTACAAATAAGTGGGTTAATTGCAGGTGGTATTGGTGGTGCTATAGGCATTGCTTTTTTAGCAACCAATCCTGTGGGATGGACGCTAGCCTTTGTTGGAGGAGCTATCGCCCTAGTTGGCTCATTAGTTGGTATAGCAAAATCTATTTGGGGATTTTTTGACTCTAGTTATAAAAAATCCCAACAAAGAAAAGAAGTTAATAAGATCTTACGTAATGCAAATGGAACCATCGAAAAAGAGATAAATAAAATCATCGGAGAAATTGAGCAAGAAATGCGGGTAGAAATACAAAAGATCCAGAATGAACTTGAGCTACCAGTAAAACAATGTACTGCTATCAATAGCTCATTAAGACAAGCGAATACTGAATTAACGACTATCGCTAACCATATAAAATACTAAATAAAAAGGAATTGTTATGAGCAATACTGTAACTGAATTTAAATATCAGCAAGAACAGAACTATCAAATATTACAAAAATTAGCTGAATTTATTGAAAAAGGACACGATTTTGGTTTAGAGCCAGATGTAAATTTAATCAACAAATTAACAACAGCACTCAAAACTGCAGAGGAAAAAACATTAAAAGTAGCTTTGATTGGCGGTTTTTCTGAAGGAAAAACATCCATTGCATCAGCTTGGTTAGAACGTTTAGATAAAGATATGAATATTAGTCAACAGGAGTCATCTAATGAAGTGCAGGTATACCGTTTAGATGACGATATTGAGCTAATTGATACTCCTGGGTTATTCGGTTTTAAAGAACAACTCAATAGTGCTGGTGAAATTGAAAAATATAAGGCAATAACAAAAAAATATGTTAGCGAAGCACATTTAGTGCTGTATGTTATGAATTCAGTTAATCCGGTAAAAGAAAGCCATGGAGAGGATTTAACCTGGCTATTCCGTGAACTTAATCTACTTCCCCGTACAATCTTTGTTCTCAGTCGCTTCGATGAAGTTGCTGATATAGAAGATGAATGGGATTATCACGAAAATCTAAAAATAAAACAACAAAATGTAATTACCCGTTTAAAAAACTTAATTAATTTGACTGCCCAAGAAGAAGAAAACATAAAAATTGTTGGTATTTCAGCCAATCCATTTGGTGAAGGTACATCCTATTGGTTAGAACATTTAGATGAATTTAAGGAAATATCTCGAATTGCAACCTTGCAAAAAGCAACACAGCAAACAATAGAACAAAATGGAGGAGCCACTCCTATTGTAATAGAAACTCAAAAAAGTATTATTCAAGACATATTAGGCAAACAAATGCCAATTGTACGGCAACAACAGAGTTTATTAGATGATAAATTGAATCAGCTATCAGATACGGCACAACATTTGAACAATGAATTGACATCGATAGAAAGTAAAATTAACCGCACTCGTTTAGAATTAATAAACTTTGTTAATGAACATTTCACTTCACTGATTCGCCAAGTAAAAGGTACTGATCTAACCACATTTAATGATTTTTATGAAAATGAAATTGGTGCAGAAGGCATTGTATTAAATACAAAAATAGAAACCGAATTTAGTCGCCAGTGCCAATCTATTTCTAGTGGATTACATCGTATTAGCCTAGATTTTGATAATGAAATAAATCGATTTGAAACCTCGGTTGGTGCTGATTTAGCTGTCAAAGGTATTTCTAGTCTAAAAAATATCAAACTAAATAATACTCATATATTAGCTGCTCGCGATGGCATTGTCTCTGTAGGTAAAATGGTCGGTGTGGATTTGGCTAAATATATGAAATTTAAGCCCTGGGGAGCTGTTAACTTCGCCGCCAAAGCAAATGCGGTCATTGCTGTGGCTGGTCTTCTTTTGGAAGCATGGGATAGTTATAAAAAGGCCCAAGAAGAAGCTAAATTCAGAGATCTAGTAGCAGAAATTGTTTCAATGCTAGAAATGCAACGTAAGGGCCTATTAGAAGCGTTAAACGATAAAGATTTTATCAATCAACTTTTCCCTGTTTATCAAGCACTACAAGAAAACCTTAACATTGTTTTGCAAGCAAATGAAAGATCATTTGAACGTAAAAAATCCTTCGATGAATGGCAACATGAGGGGGCAATAATTGAGGGCGAATATCGTATTATTACAGCAAGCTATGCTTAGTTTCCGCAAAGAAACAAGGAAATAACTATTTGTTTAAATAGGGTATTTCCCCTTAATTATGAAAGTCTGGACTTCGGTTGACAATTAGTTTTTTCTAATTGTAGCCGGAGGTCAGATATGATGAACATTAAAGCTAAACGAGATATTGCACATAAAACAAAAATCTTAAATCATGCCCGCGAGAGTAAAAATATTGCTAAAACGTGTCGTCATTTTGGGATCAGTAGAGAAACGTTTTATTCTTGGAAAAGAGCTTATGAACGAGATGGCGAGAAAGGATTAATCAATAATAAACCCTGCCCTGAAAATCCAACCAGAAGAGTTGCAAAACACATCGAAGAGCTGGTTATTTATCTGCGTACGACTTACCATTTTGGCCCCCAACGTATTGCTTGGTATCTTTTACGGTTTCATAACATCAAAATATCACGCTCTGGCTGCTATTATGTATTGTTAAGAAACAAATTAAACCAACTACCTCAAAATCAGAGAAGTCGTTCTAAACCGCTATTTAAACGTTATCAGAAACAAGTTCCAGGGCACCATGTTCAGGTTGATGTGAAGTTCCTATTTTTTAATACGCCTGATGGACAACTAATTAAACGTTTTCAATATACTGCGATTGATGACGCGACACGGATCAGAGCACTTAAAATTTATGAAAGGCATAATCAGGCTAATGCCATTGATTTTATTAATTATGTTGTAAATAAATTTCTCTTTAGAATCAAAACGATTAGAACTGATAATGGGCACGAATTCCAATCGAAATTTAATTGGCATATTCATGATCTCGGGATGGAGCATGTTTATATCAAGCCAGCTACGCCCAGATTGAATGGGAAAGTCGAGCGTTCTCATTTAACAGATAAACAGGAATTTTATCAATTAATCGATTATAAGGATGATGTCGATTTACATGAAAAATTAGCTGAATGGGAGGCATTTTATAATTGTCATCGCCCCCACTCAGCTCATGCTGGTAAAACACCATATGAAGTGTTAAAAAATAAGCTTGGTCTTTAAGACTAAACGTCAGCCGAGGTTCTGAGTGACACACCAAAAGAATACTTATTAAACCTGACTGGTTCCAAAGTTTCTAAAGTCAGCAATGAGCTCCTTGGTATTCATTTTAGCCAGATACGTCATGCGTAATAGGAAATCAAAATAATTAGAATTGCGAGTCAGAGCATCTCGTCTATCAAATCGAAATACGGGGTTCTCTGGAAAGTTAACTAATGGTGCGTAGTCGGGGTACGCTAAGCCAATGGCGCTACACCATGCCCGTTGTATTCTAGTCGCCATATTATTGGCATCATCTTGTAAATAGTTGCCTAAATAGCCGTATATATCTCGATTAAATAACAAAACTAAATGGTAGTGAGGATATTCACTTTCATTACGTTCTCTTACCCAAGCATAATAAGGGAGTGCTGGTGTACCTGAACGCCCCGTACGATGATGTGCTGCTCTCAGTTGGCTTTTTAGTGACTCGATAAAACGGGTAATGGCTCGCTCATCCGTGCGTTGAAAACATATAGGCATATCTGGGGCATCAGGACTACTATCCTGAGCGAATCGTAAATCAACTCGGATTGCAAATACTCGGTTATGGTGTTCTAGTGTATTCTCAACCACTGCCAGTAATCGACGAAGGATATAATACGATATCGAGGAATCATAGCGATCACTCGCGATAGTTATCAGTTGGTCCAATTCTGTTTTAGTTAATGCATAAGATGACATTTTATTACCTTACTATCATAGAAATAGCGATATCTGTATTCGTGTTTAAGTACCTATCGCATCCATAACACAGTGAGTTATAGACACAATAGGTACAGTGATTAAATAAACATTGCTTTGTTGATTGATAGGTGTTATTGTTATAATTTAGTATTGTATTTAGTAAGATGTTATATATTACCTATACCGACATCATTCCATTTAATAAAAGACAGACTCATCCTCCCCAAAGCCGCAATAAGCCTTGCTTGGTGATATAATCCTACTCACTGATATTATTAAAAATAACTCTGAAGTTATCCTGATTTTGGTGAGTTATTGAGTATGAATACCCCTCTGCTACTGAACGGAATATTCAATCGTTCCGCTAACTCTTCAGGTGTCATTTTTGCACCAATAAATCCCACATAACCAATGCCATCTTGAATAAACCGTTTCAGTTTCCCCTCTCTTTCCAATTGGTTAATAGCTGGCTCTAAACGCTCACTGTGTCTAACTGCTCTTGGTCCATATTTAATAATATAATTCGTTCTAAAATTATAAGATCCATTACTCTCTAAATGACTCTCAAGCCAATCGAGTAATTTTTCAGCATCACTAGGCTCCCTCGTTTCATCAGTTTTAGCGATAAAGTGATTGAGATACCACTGTGTGATATAAAATGCCGCATTCAAGGTTTCTTTTGTGATCAGCGTTGAATTCGGTGTCATAAAAACCTGCATCACTGCCGCAATTCTCGACGCATGTTCCATATAGCGCGCAATAAAATCCTCATAATGTGAAAATGCCGTGTCCTGCTTTATACAATCTGATATGATTCGCTGCTGTTCATACCAGTATTTTTGTGCCTCCACCGTTAATGTGATACACTGACGTTCACCACCATACTCTCTTCGCAATGCAGACTTGTCTAAGTGCGCGATCAAAACGGAAGAGAAGGCATCAAATGCATGCGCGTCTAATCGTAAAGTGTTTAGGTCATCCAATTTAGTTAATGAATTGTTCAAATCCACGAATAAAAAACGGGCTAGCCCACCAGAATATCGAAACTTCGTGCCTTTTTTCCTCAAATAATGATTAAACAATTCCGGCTGTAACATTAACAAGATGCTAAAACGGGCATCTGAAATAAAGTCGCTGTCGCGTGAAACACGGCTCACCGAAATACTCTCTCCACACCAGAGTGAATTTAATAACGAAATTTTATGAAATAGATTGCCGTCAAACAAAGCCCCAGCTTCATCTGAGGCCAGTGTTAACACTGGATACCCTTGCCCTAATTCCCGAGTTAATGCCTCGCTGGTTGGATCATTGATAATTAAACGCCTTTGAACCGGCTTAACAGGCGCTTGTTGTAGGCATTCATCTAACTGACGACGAGCCTCAGCCACATCACCGTTATCCTTAAGCATTTTTTGATAATGTTTCTCATGAGCTTTTAGCTCTATTTTCCAAATAGCCTCATGCCGTTGATACTCCGCCTGTGCTGAACCATATTCTCTTTTTTGTGCTTCTTCCCACTGAATAACCGGTGCTATCAACATTCTGAATACCGTCGTCTTTTTACTGCCCGACTTGGCGAGCACAAGCGTATAAAGTGAAGTGGGATAGCGAATCCCTTGGATAGGTTGAACATCAACATTATCCTGACACCCCATCCCCATAATCCCTAATAGGGTAGGTAAAATAATATCTGGGCTCGCCCCTGTTTGAGCGTGTATGTGCCCTATCAGCTGCTGAAAAAATTCAGGTAAACATTTCAACTGCAAACACAGTTCTGGATTATCATTTGACATTTTTCTTGATCCTTAATTTAATCGACAACTAAACTTCACGTGAAGCAACCCATTTTTCGATCTCACTGTATAACCATCCAACCGATGAAGCACCAAGCTTAAGCGGTTTTGGAAACGTGTCATCATAATACTTTGAGCGTGGATTCAATTTTTCATAAATACTGGAACGAGATATCCCCAGTACTTTGGTGAGTTCTGTAATGCGGAGAATACGTAAGGATTGAGTTGTTGTTGACATGTTATGCCCTCCGAGTGTGTTTCATTCGACGTAGACTTTGCCACAAGTTCTGGCAGTATTTCCCCGTACAAATTTGGAAACCAATTTAGGAGGAGTGTATGCGCCATCATAATTTTGCCAGTATCATGTTAACGGTTTGTCGCGTATTCGAGCTAAATACAAAAGACATCACCGGTAATGCACTGAATATGCGAGATAAATATGCAACCTCAGATTTTTCATTGCATCAAAAGTTTTTTGATATCTATTACAATAAAATCATTGACATAATAGATGCCGAGGCAGTTTATAGTCAGGAGGACAGACGTGATGTATTCTATAAATATGAACAACTGTATAACGAAGTTGTGCATAAGGTGGTTTATTCTAACTTAGAAAAAGATATCATCACAAAAAAATACATGGAAACAGCGATACCCGCCATTATTGCACTCGATATGTATCAAACTCTCAGTCGCCATACTCAAAATGAGCAGCCTCCAAGCTTTTATCACCACATACAGGCCTTTTTATTGAGTGATGACTACCTCCTCGATAATTCGGATCCTAAACACCTATTTCAAGGTGTCAGACATTACTTGAAAAAAATGCTTAAGCAGCAAAACATACAACCGAAAGAGAGCTTAATGGAAATCAACTCATTGATTGATAATATCCGGAGTGGCAAAAACCCAAAAACAAGCTCAATTAAACACGCGATTAAGATTTGCAAATTTGAAGCAAAGAATTTCGAGAACGAACTTGATGAATTTGAAAAAACCTATACATCTTTAAGTACCTTATTAAGACTTCAAAATACCACAGGGTGGGTACCTCTCATTACTCAGCATTATCGTGAATTGATGGAGGAAAATATGCGTTCATCCCATCTGTTATCTTCACTACATATGTATCTCTATCGATTTGATTACGACAAATGTTTATTAGAGGAATGTGCGAAAACCCTTATTCATTATGCCAATGTGATTACCCCAAAAAAAGATCGTATAGAACAGTACAGCCTAGCGATTAATTATTTAAAATCGATAATATTTAAAGGAGACTTTCCTTCCTCTAATCATACTGAAAATGAATTTAAAAATTTAAAACGTTGGTTTGAAAAAAGAGCGGATATTCCCTTATTAGCTCCCTATGCTAAACTCACTGTAATCATCGATTTATTACACAATAAAAAACTTGAAGAAGCGTATCAACTGACGCATGAAATGTTATCTGAAGAATTACCTTACGGATATTTAAAAGCAACTTTTGCAAACATTAGCCTCGCATTGAAAATAAAGCTAAAGAAAAACACAATAAAAAATGGGACACTACTGCGTTTAATTAATCCGATTTTAAATTCACAAGGTGAATACGTTGATTTTGCTCTGGGTTCAGCAACATCACTAAATAATCCCATCATCAAAGACCCGAATAATTTAACAATCCTTCGAGCAATTAAAACCTACAACACACTCATTACTACAATTACCCCCGCTGAAGATAACGAAGAGATTGAACGTTATCCACAAACGATTTCAGGCTTATTAAATGAGGTTAATACCGCTCTTGAAAAACTTGATGACCAAATCTCTTATCTTGATGAGTTTTGTAGCGAACATTTTGCCGATATAATAATTGAACAAAAGGTACTGACTCGACGAGAGCTGACTCAAAATCTAATTGGTATCTTAAATCATTGTACCCTAACTAATTGCATTGGTTGTTTACCTGTATTAATGAAATATCTGAAGGCACCAGATGAAAGACAAGACGCTATCACTTCTTTTATGGGGATCTCAGAATACGATGAATACAAAAGATGTTTATTAAGACAAATGTTACATATCGTAAATAAAAAGTTAGATCAGCAAGCCAACACACAATAATTTTTTACTACAAAACACTTATGGGCCCGGCTACAACGGCTACATGTAGCCGTTGTAGCCGGAGGAGAACATCATTTTTATTGCATCCCATTTCGTTTGCAGAATAATATTTAATTTATACAAGCAACCACAATCCATCATCACATTATTTTTGATATTATAAATGCACTATTTATCAGCTTTCCAGATTATAGAAACAGAAGATAGATCCATTTAACACTACGTTGGAGCTTTGAAAAAATGGCGTATTATAACATATCATTCCGTCAGCAACGGAAATAATGACAGATAATTAAATATTATATTAATAAAAAATTCCACATAAATAGATTATCTATTCGATTTTAATTTCACCATTAACCTTTCAATCAAGAACATTATTTTTCATCAAATTATCTCTTCATTCAAAAAAAAATAACACTAAAATGCACTTATGTCGTCTTCATTCCTGATTATCACGCACAAAAAACAAGTGTACTTTGATTGATATTACCGATAAAAAAATTAAACCAGTGACCATTATATATTTTTATTTTCATAGAAAATATCAATTTTAGCCTTACGAAAAATTAATTATAAGGGAGTTATAAGATTTAGGGAATAATACACGGAAAATCACTTATATCATACAATGCTGTCAATCGTTGAGGATAATTATGAAAAAATGAAACTCGACAGACGACATGCGATTGTATTACAACAAGGAAAAATATTAGGGCGACTTGAAGGAAGTGTTTATACACAAGCTATTTATGAAATGAGGAGCAAAGGATATAAACAACGAGAAGTCGCTAATCATTTTAACATTAGCCTTTCTACCGTGAAACGATATTGGAAAAAAAGACTATTCGAATAGCACTAACTACAGAGTGATTATTTATCAACCAATTCAGTATTGGTTGGGTATTATCGATATTATTGATGTTGGAAAGACAATATATATTACCAATAACACAACCTGAATAACTAACTAATATAACTTACACCGTAGATATTAATATAATCCAATACTGACTGTAACCTAATATGAATAATATCAGCTTAGCCAGAGGTCAATATCTAAATAAATACGTCATTATTAATCTATAGATTAATAAATCTATGCCTGTTAAACAGGAATAACACAATACTCAATAAACCATAAGGGATCAGATAACCACATTATCTGTCCTTTATCACTACCAACATTCATACGAAAGGGTCATTCCAAATGACCCTAAGGGATCATTATGTCTAAAAAAGAATACAACCCGGGTTACCAAGGTGCGATTGCAGAAACTTTAGATTGTGCCTTACAAGCCTACCCTCGTATTACTGTGATACGAGTAGATCTCCATTTCCCTATGATGGATGAATATGGGGATATGCCAAACTGTTTTCCTAACACAGAAGGCTCTCCTATCACTCGTTTTATGAACTCCTTAAATGCAAAGCTTAAACACGATCAACACCGTAAAATAGGTCAAGGGATACGCGTTTACCCTAACCGTTTACGTTACATCTGGGTAAAAGAACTCGTAGATGGATACCTCCCTCACTACCACTGTGCATTAATCTTCAATAAAGACGCCTACTATCATCTAGGAGACTATGACTTAAATATACCTAGTTTACGGACGATGATTACTACAGCGTGGTACAGTGCGTTACAGCTCGAATTAGACCCTATTATTGATACAGGTCCATTAGTTCACTACCCTGAGAACTGTCGGTACTGTTTAAATCGAGAAGCCTTATCCTTTAGCGATGACTATAATACCGTAATAGAACGATTAAATTACCTAGCTAAAGAATATTCTAAACACTACAGTTCGAATTACCGTACGATAGGCTATAGTCAGTACTAGATGCGACTTAGGCAGGTAGCGCCCGCTACCTGCCTTTTAAAAGGGTTCCACTGATAGCCGCAATCCTCGTCTGTTAGGGAATAGTCTGATACGAGCTTACCAATATCATGGAACAAAACGCCGAAGGCCACTGCAACACGCCACCTTGGTTCAAGCTCTTTTATCTCAACAGGTATGCCACTGGTGTCAATGATCTTCAAAAAATCCACCACAATGATCAATGCAAGGCTGAATGAGCCTTTGGAAATCAAGCAGATTAAAACCAAGTATCTGGGAGCAGTTTGGCAATTTGCTCGTCTTGTGTGGACTGCAAATCCTCGGGTGACGCAGCTGGCACCCCCTTCAGGAATGGCGAATAGCGTGGAATTTCCGCATCCAGTTGCGATGACAGCTCTGGTAGTGCTTTGGCTTGAAAAAAATAGGTTTTTGAACATAGTGAACCTCCGACACGATATTGTGAAGGTTCTTTAGCAACTGAAGATGTTAGATAGCCGAAAGAAATATGAATTTATCTGTAGTTGTTTTCGTTCTAGTGAGAAAACCGACAGTTACATTACAGTGTGGGGTAAGACAGCTTTTCATTGTAAGACTGAGCATCATCTTCCCAAACTAGCCGAACAACATGCTTTCGTTTCGTTTGCATATGAACAGCGGCTATTAGCTCAACGGCTTGATACTTTTCGAGGCTTTCCATCGGAAATTTGTCAGTCACTTCTGATTCAATAACTAAATCGTTACCTTCAGGGAACTCAATTCTGACGTTTCTTGCAGTAGCAGCTCCTTTATTCCAAACCTTAAGCCGATACTTACTGCTGCCAAGTTTTATAATTGATGCACCAAGGTCAGCTTGCTTTCCTTTCAGAGCATCTTCATTTTCTTTTTCCAAGAGAATGGTGTTTAGCTTTTCTTGGCTTTCGACAAGTGACTTCTGCCTCTTATTAAAGCTGACCGTTTGCCATGTTGCGTAGCCAGATAAAAGGAAAGCTAATCCAGCTATCACATCACCTGCATCAATAGTTATTGGCATTACTTAATCCTTATATTCTTACTACCAGGAAAAGCCTTTTTCAAAGATTTACGTAGTTCGTCTTGAACGTCTTTCAAAACTTCTTCCTTGATTTCAGAAAGGTGCTCATCAATATTTTCGCTATTCTCTTGAATAAGCTCATCTTTATTGAACTCTCGGCCACAAGATGCACAAGTCATTACTTGTATTGTTTCATCGCAACCGTCTTCGTAGGAAAAGTCTGAACAGCCACAAGTCGGGCAAAGCAAGCTTATACTTCTATTGTATTTTTCAGGATTCATGCTATTTCTCCGTCACGTAAACAGCCATACTTAAAATTTAACCGCATGAGTGAGCGACATTTAGACTCAATCTGCTGGCTGAATCTTCCAATTATTGTTATGAAACTAAAAGTGAGCTGTCAGCCAGATGAACTGACAGCCCGATATAAAAACGGAAACAACTAGCCGCTTACGACTTCCATCAATTTCGAGTAACTCGTTACAACATCATATTTGACGTTTTCACTCGTTATCTCTGCATTAATTTTTTCAAAGAATTTCCGAGCACATTCAATCTTGCGATCTTCTATGCCACGCAATTCAAGCGAAGACATCGTTCCTTTAGTCTCAGCAATAAAGTAAATGTGTTTAACACTTCCTTCTTTGAAAGAAATCGCCCAATCAGGGTTGTAGTCGCCAACAGGCGTCGGTATCAGAAAACCACGAGGCAGTTTTGCATAAACCACGACTTCTTTGCTTGTATCGAGCTCAGTAACAAAGTCCCGCTCAATACCTTGTGAATCAACGACTACATAATCATAAATATGCTTATTAACGCCACTAACGGCTTTTGTCATATCAGTGATTTTTTGCTCTGCCGTGAATATATCAACATCATAAGATTCGTTCGTTGGATCATATGATAGCTTCTCGATAATTACAGATGCCTTTTGTTCTTTCACGAGACGTGAAGCCTCAGCCAGAAAATGCTCAGGGTTCTGCTTAAATTGTGCAAATACTACAGGTTCTATACCCATCAGTATTTCGGCGACTGTTTTGCGAGTCAGCACACAATTTTCAGCCAACTTACCAACCAAGTCATAACGAACAGCAGAATGAATGCTCGATTGATGAGTTTCAGTCTCAGTGTTTTTCACCTTGAAACTTTGTCCAGCTTTGAGTTGTTCGTCGGTAATGCCATCCAATTGAACACCATCTTGAATGGTGTATTGAAGAGGCGTTACCTTAAGTTCTTTATTGAGTACTCGAATACAATTTTTAATCAACTCAGACGAATCAAAATCAACCTTATAAACCGCTTTGCGATTGATTTTGTGCCAAAGCTCCTGAAACTCTTTCTTATCAAAATTAGCATTCAAAGGATTGTTTTTAGGTTTACGATCATCACCAACACCTGGCAATTGCGCTTCACTATAAACACCGTCTATCAGCGTCAATATTTGCTCTCGGTAAGGCTCTAACTCAGCAGGCATTGGCGCTAACTGCCCACTAGCCTTAGCCTGGTGGAATGATGGCGCAATTGAATCGTCAGCTTCATTGGTATAATCATTTTTAAGCAAATACTTATAAATTTGCTTAGCCATGACAGGTGTTACTTCTACAGGTCCATCAGCCGTTGTAATTGTCTTACCTGTAAAATAAGCTTCATCTGCTTTTCTAGGTCTCGCAGAGAGAGACTCGCTGATCTCTTTTTGCAGATTCGTGACAAAGTCTTTATAGCTTTCACTTGCAATCACCGACAAGACATTAATTTCATGCACAGTTGCCGGATGGTCCTGTCTGTCACCATGTTTATTGACGGCCAGACGTAAACCACGTCCAACTTCTTGACGACGAGAGATAGTATTGTCGCTGTGTTTCAACATACACATGACAAATACGTTTGGATTATCCCAACCCTCGCGTAAGGCCGAGTGTGAAAAGATAAATCGAGTAGGCTCTTCAAACGACAGTAACTTTTCCTTATCTTTTAGAATCAAGTCATAGGCATCTACATCGTCTGATAGCCCGGCATCTTCACCACGAACTTTAAAGCCAGGGTTCTGAAGACGATTTGATTTCTTATCAATTGAGAAGTAGCCATTATGCGTTCTAGAGCCTTCAATGGCCGATAGATAGGCTTTATAGGCATCATTCTGCTCACTCGGTAAAAGGGTCAACTCATCAAGATACTCCTGTACAAGCAAGGAGTACTCTTCCTCAAAGACGCGAGCATAATCACCTTTCTCATCCGCTTGAGAGTAATCCCTATACTTTGCGACTTCGTCAATAAAGAATAGAGAGAGAACCTTTATACCCTGGCTAAAAAGTGTTTTTTCTTTTTCAAGGTGCGCTTTAATTGTCTCGCGGATCTGTATTCGGCGAATGGTCTCTTCGGTCACGTCTCCCGTCGCATCGCCCGCGGTTAAAACATGGCCATTTTTGAATTCAACTGTGTCGTTAATCGCGTTGACATCAGTAACCACAAAATCACGGTACTGGTCCAAACCATTACTAAGATCAAAAAGATTATCGCCCTTAGTGACCTTCTTGGGTATGCGTTTGATGCCATTTTGTTGTTTAACCTCGATCTCTATACGAGCCACTGGCATTTTTTTTGAGATTTCGATGGATTCCAGATATAGATAGGCTGTCGTTCCCGCTAAACCCTTTACTGAGATACCACGAACTGCAATTTTCTTAACCAGCTTATTGTTATAAGCGTCAAGAGCATCCAGACGATGCACCTTATTATGTGTTGTCTTATGCGTGGCCGAATATCGAAGTACCATCAGTGGTTTGAATTTGGCTAAGGCATCTAATGTCTTTTTACCTTCCATCTTCTGCGGCTCATCCAAAATCAGGATTGGACGGTTTGCACTAATAACATCAATAGGACGCCTAGACTGGAAGTCATCCAACTCTTCATAAATACGTCGATTGTCTTTTCCTGACGCATTAAAGGCTTGAATATTGATGACCATCACATTGATGCCACTGTCAGAAGAAAAACTTTCTAACTGATGCAATTGTTTCGAGTTATAGATAAAGAACCGAGCCTTTTTACCGTTGTAATTCTGAGCAAAATGCTCACTTGTGATTTGCAGCGACTTATAAACACCTTCACGAATGGCGATGCTAGGCACAACGATAATAAATTTGCTCCAGCCATAGCGCTTATTCATCTCAAAGATGGTTTTGATGTAGCAATATGTCTTACCAGTACCGGTTTCCATTTCAACATCGAGATTAATCTTAGCGCTAGCATTGCTGACTAACGCTTCTGAAACAGGGAGATTCTGTCTACTTTGAACACCATGAATATTTTGCAATAACTGCGATTCAGTGATCGCGAGTTCAGCATTTTTAAAACCATCCTGGTCGCTCATATCCCAGCCAGCATTACCAAATTTATCTTTGGCAACGCCAGGATCGATTCGGTAGGTAACTCCCGAAGTATTAGGTTGTCCCGCAAAGCAGTCAACAACCGACTCTACGGCAACAGTTTGATAAGGTTGGACTTTGAATTTAAGTTTCATTGCGCACCTCCCAGTACGCAACCCTTCGGGCACACCTTGTCTGCGACAAGGATGTTTGCAAATTTTAATCCGGTAAAATTTGTCATGCTCCCCTCCTTAAATCGCTTTAACTTCAGTATGCGGCGACACTTGCTTGAAAATCTGCTCAGCATTAATTTTTACCGCGTCAGACTCAAAGCCATCATCACGGAACACTACGCGAAGTGGTTCTTTTGTGGCTAACTCTTTAATCAAAGCTTCATTTATACGCAGATCAAAACAGGCCACCAGTGCGTCGTCATCAACAAAGAATACCGATTTACCTTGAATCGTTTCTTTTCTGATGGGTAGGGTTAAATCGACGCCCCAATCCAACAGTACTTGAAAGAGTAAATCTTCATCAGAGCGGTCTGCTTTAATATTATCTACCAATAAGTCTAACGAACCCTGAGAAACCTGATCTGGCGAGTAGTACACATCCGCCATGTTGGAGGTATCCACTTTAAGTACTCGGAAGCCAACGTCTTTATTCCAGTCTTTGTGGCACTCGCCCTCTAATATTTTTGCACCAGCACGGCGGATGCGTTCTTTAGAAATCTCGGCAATAGTTTTGTAGCCAGCTTTGAATGCTGCCGACTTTTCTTCCAATGGTTCAGGCAACTGCACCATTACGAATTTTCTGTTTAAGCCGTCATTAGCATTTAATTGGAGTACTGCATCGGCTGTAGAGGAAGAGCCGGCAAAGAAATCGAGCACTATATCTCCGCTGGCAATCTTTGATACCTCCATGAGGTATTTAATCAGACTTGTTGGTTTGGAATAATCAAAAGGGATTCCTAGCTTGTTGATTTCATGAGAGCCTAACTGATTAATGTGCCCTTCTATAAAGCTATTTGGCTTAGCTGATGAATTTGAAATAACATCATTCAAATAGGTTTTGGTAAAAACGTTCCATTGTGCAGGCTCGCCAGTGTCAGACACTAAATTAGATGATCTCACCGGCTTCACTACTATCTTGTCTCGCTCTGCCTCGAACTTCTTCCTAGTCCATCTCCATATACCATCACCTAAATTAGGTCGCTCTGGTGGAAAGGTAGAGCCTGGCGGTATGACCTTTGAACCATCTGGGCATTCAATCCAAAATCTTTGTTCGGGATTTCGATTTTGGATAGTCGACATATATAGTCTTACTAGTTGATATTTTTCTCCCTTTCTAGGTCCTTCCGTGTCCACTTGATCATAAGCATCTAAATTTACGCCACCAAAAAATGACTCTGCAAACTCAATATTTTTTACATATGTAAGAATATAGTCAAAGTTTGGGGACCAAAACTCCCCCTTGTTATTACTCTTTTTTGTTATACGTCCAGCACATCCTATAAAATTTTCCTCACCAAAAATCTCATTACATATTTTTTTTAGGTTATCAACTTCCACATCATCAATAGATATAAATATGACACCATTATCAGAGAGAAGACTTCTAGCAATCTTAAGTCTGGAGTACATCATCGATAGCCAGAATGAATGAAATCTACCATTACTTTCTGTATTCGAAACTAGTTTATTACTCTCACCGTCAACTTGATTTGAACTATTTAAATATTCATCACGGTTTACATATCTTTTATCTTTGTAAATAAAATCTCTTCCAGTGTTATATGGAGGATCAATATAGATCATTCGAACCTTATTCAAATATGTCTCTTGTAAAGCTTTCAATACGTCTAAGTTATCACCTTCAACAAAAAGGTTTTCAGTGGTGTCAAAATTGACACTTTCTTCTCGACAAGGTCTTAAGGTCTTGGCAATAGGTGCATTCGCTGTTAGTAGAGCTTCTCGCTTACCGGGCCAGTTCAGCTGATATCGCTCTTGCGGGCCTTCAACGATTGAATTTGATAGCTCTTGTTTAAGTTGGTCAAAATCAATGGCTAACTTTAGCTCTCCGTCAGCACCTCTCGACTCCGTCACGCAGTTCGGAAACAACGCCCGAATTTTCTCTATGTTTTGCTGCGTCATGTCGGGGCTGTGCATCTTTAATTTATCCATGTGTTCACCTTTTGTGTGATGCCTTGCATAAAAAGCATGTGGCACTATTTAACTTATTGAAATTGTTTATTCTTCATACGAGCAACTCTTTGAGCTCGCACCTTAAATTCTTTAACTGCTTATTGAGCTCAACCTTGCGGTTAAACTGTTTCTCAGCATGAACCTTCTTCCGATACTGCGAGATTTGCTTTTCCAATGTCTGAATTGCCACAAAGCGTTCAATGACCTCTTTAATACTCTCAGCGGTTCGTTTGGGTATGGGTAATAAGCGCGTAAGAAGCTTTTGATACAACTCCGCCATATCGATTGCGGTTGGCAAACTTAAAACTTCTGAAGGCACAATTGATGAGTTACCTAAATAGAACGTTTCTGAGTACAAATAACGGCTACAAACCCATTTGGACTGATCATTTTCTGCCTTACGTTTATAGCAAGCTACATAGCATCCTTGTTCACCACCAGCAACCCATACCTCAAATATAATGGGAAAAGGGATGGCCAAATCAATCGCTTTTAGTACACTTTCGTCTATCGAGTCACCTTTAAGTTTCACACTGAAAACTTGTATTTCACTAACCTCACTGGTTTGGGGAATATTCAGCGTGCTAGGCGATAGCTTGTAAGCCCAAAGAATTTGATCTACTTGCTCTACAAAAAGTGACTTCAACCCAGTGCTTGCCGCGCTGTGCTCATATATTTTGTTCTTCGGAACGACTCGACCGAACTTTGCTTTGTCAGGAAATATCCAAGGTGAGTTCATTGACTAGCTAACCTCATCCTGATCACTGTTTTCACTCAGCTTCTTTTGCTGGATCACAATAAAAGCTAGTAATTCAAAGTCATCAAGCCCGGCAAATGTATTCACTAAAGCTGAGGTGGCGCCACCACTGAACAAACTATCAATATCTTTTTCTTCCTTAACTTCAACCATGCTTTTTATGGCATCTGTTAGAAGACGAGAGTAACGCTGCATATCTCGACCGTCTTGTGTTAGGCGATTAAATAACACACAAACCTCACTGAGCGGCTCGGTTTGCCCTTTACAGCTACTTCGGATTAAATCTAATAGTCTCTTTACCTCAAAATGATTAGCGACGATGTGCCCCTCATTCGATACATAGACAAGGTAATAAGGGTGGAGCCTGTTTTGCAGATCTCTATCGATACTGTTATTAACGTTTTTCAGCGCAAACACCACGCCAGGCAATAACCCTAATTCTGGCTTAGCCTCAACCACCGCATGCATGCCGCTTGGTGCATTTCTTGGTTCGCCGTAGAGTTTCATTAGATTTAGCAGGTCCATTCGAAATTCGTTTAGACCTAGATCGGTGATAGAAACCCCCGTTTTTAAATCTTCAAGCTCGATGACTTCTTCTTGTAGTTTCTTTAACTGCTCTTTACGGTACGACACATCATTCGCTTGACTACTTAGAACGTTATCATCACCGGTCGCTGTCACGTCAACAATCGTCATTCGACTTTCAACACGTTCTTTTAAGTTGATGTACTCATCCAGCGATATATCAGGCCAGTAGTTAACTAACTGAATGCATTTATTCAGCGAGCCAATACGGTCAACTCGCCCAAAGCGCTGAACAATCCGAACTGGATTCCAATGAATATCAAAGTTAATTAAGTAATCACAGTCCTGTAAGTTCTGTCCTTCAGAGATACAGTCTGTAGCAATCAACAAATCGATTTCAGCGGGTTCGTCAGGTAATACACTTGCTTTCGATTTGGAAACTGGCGAAAACAAGGTGAGCACTTCTTGTGTGTCGTAACCTTTTCGTCCGGTTTTTAAGGTGGTCTTAGGTAAACTGGCACCACCAGTGATCATCGCAGTATGGATTCTATGCTCGCTTAACATCACAGGTGACAACTGCTCGTACAGATATTGAGCGGTGTCAGCAAACGCCGTGAACACGATGATTTTCCTGTTTCCAGGGTTTATCGGATTATTTATTTTTGCAGCAATATGCGACTTTAGATGCTGCAACTTAGCATCTTCTTCTGGCTTAATTTTACGAACTGAATCTAGTAAGCCTTTGATCAGCTCCAAATCTCCATCTAAATCTTGCTGCCAGGATGGAAGATCCATATCCATCAGCTTGATTTTGACCTTGTTGCCGATTTCCATATCGTGATAAGAGGGCATATCGTCTTCATCTGCTTCAATAGACTCAAGCGTTTCAACCAGACTGCTCACTTCGATTTGCCCGTCTCGCTTATAAAACTCGTCAATAATGCCAAGAACACGAACATGGTTATCATGAAGGGATTGCAAGGTACTTCTGAACGAGTATACAGAACTCTCAAGACGCTTTAGAAGGTTCGTTGTCATCAATGCAACCAAGCTTTTTTCACGGTCGCTTTGTTTTAACTTACCTTTTCCGCCTTCAACTTGCGTGTCATACATCTCTTCGTATTTTTTCAATCTACTCGGTAGGATATAACTCACTGGCGCATAGACAGATAGCTTGAGTAGCTTAAGCTGTTCAAAGATCTCATTCAGGCTTACTACATCCGAACGAGTAGTAAGCGGACAATGAAACGAGATTGGCTTGTTACGTTCAGGGAAATGGCCAATATCTGTTGTGTCGTAGAAAGTTGTGATGTGCTTTCGTGAGCGAGCGATAGTGACGCTATCAAGCAGTTCAAAAAAGTCAAAATCCAAGGCATCGAGAATGGCTTTAGCTGTTCGCGTCTCTGGGTCTAGTTTGGACCAAGCGTTAAATGCGGCTTGTGCTTGGTTGAATATCTGTTCTACGCTTTTTGTGGTTTTAAGATGCTTTGTGAGATTGCTCGACTCGCCTTCATAAGCTAACGCGAGCTGGTTTCTTAGGTCAGTAAATCTATTATTCACTGGTGTCGCTGATAGCATCAGAACTTTGGTTTTCACGCCAGCCCGAATAACTTTATTCATCAGTTTCTGATATCGAGTTTCTCGATCTTTCACTGCATCGTTATTTCTAAAGTTATGCGACTCATCAATGACGACCAAGTCATAGTTACCCCAGTTTATTCTATTCAACGGAGTACCGAAGGATTCGCCAGAGGTTCGACTCAAATCTGTGTGACACAAAACATCGTAACTAAAACGGTCTTTAGCAAAGATATTTGTTTTTAGGTTTCGATTAAAGTTGAGCCAGTTATCCGCTAACTTTTTCGGACAAAGAAGCAGCACAGATTTGTTTCTGAGCTCGTAATACTTGATGACGGCTAACGCTGTAAATGTTTTACCAAGACCAACACTATCAGCCAGAATGCAGCCGTTATAAGTCTCTAACTTATTGATAATCCCAGTCGCGGCATCTTTTTGGTAGTTAAATAACTTGTTCCAAATCAAGGTGTCCTGATAGCCGGTTCGATCATTTGGTAATACATCCTCTGTAATATCATCAAGAAATTCATTAAAAATGTTATACAAAATAATGAAATAGACTTTTTCGGGCGAGTTTTCTTGGTAGACAGATTCTATATGCTCGCAAATGGTTTTAGTAACATCTTGAAGCTTCGCAGGGTCTTTCCAAATTTGGTCGAATAACTGTAAGTACTGCGCTGTGAAATTTGGCTCATCGATTTTTTGCACAAAATTCGAAATAGCATTGCCTCGCTGATACCCTAGATCAACCGACGTAAAACCGCTAACCGGAGCAAAAACTGCACTTATTGCCTCTGCTTGCTGTCTAGATGCTTCCGTCACAACAAACGACTGCATTGGAGAATCAGTTTTGTTTGATTTGAATGTCGCTTTCTTTCTGATCCAGTTCGCACACTCTTTAGCGATCGCTTTTTGAGTGAGCTTATTCTTTAACTGTATTTCAAAGTCAGTTCCGTAAAGGCTGCGTTCACGCCCAGCTTTGGGGATAAAGAACTCTCGTTTTTCTTTTTTGAATTTATCGGTAACTTCATCTGCGACAAAAGTAGGTGATGTGAAGATGAACTCAAGTGAGTCTATCTTCGCTAACTCCTTTTTGAGAGCCTCATACGCATAAATAGAAAAGCAAGATGCAGCAATCTTTAACTTTGTATTCGGTGTCAGCGTCTGTTGAAGCTCGTCACCTAATAGGTTGTTAAGGTTATCGATTATTTTCATCGAAATTTATTCCCTGCGCCAAGTTCGTTTTTGTGCATTAGTTACCAAGTTCTTTTTCAATCCCTGGAGCTAGCATGATGTTTTTAACTCCATAAAGTGTTGCTCTGTTCTTTAAATGCAATTGAGCTCCACCATCTTTTAGTGTGGCGTTGGAAGAACAATCCACATTCCATTGTCTGAGTAAATAGCCTGCCGTTGCCGCTCTAATCTCAACCTTTAGAACGCCAGCCGCCATACCATAATCCAGCTCAATCGCTTCGCTGTGCTCAATACGTGGATGCGGCACTAACTCCAGCTCAACAAATCGGTTCCATTGCCGGTCCTGGGTTTCTAGTTCAGCTTCAGATAACCTTGAGTCTTCAAGTACAACCGCTGCTTTAATGCGGGTCAGCACAAAGTCACGGAACTCATTATGTTTGCGGTCAAAACCACGAACATGCCAACGCAGGCCATTGTCCACCAGCGTATGCGGAACAATTTCATGCGTTGTTTCACCACTCGATAACGATACATAGGTGATACGCAAGGCTTTGCCTTTGTGTATGGCCTCGGTGACTTTCGCCACTATCGATAAACTCGGTTTGTTAAGGTGATAAGGCGCTTCACACGCAAAAGGCGGTTTTACCTTGCCAGTAAAGCCATCACCGAACCCTTGGCTAATCGTCGCCAATGTTCGAACGACGTCGTAGTCGAACAAGGGTTCAAATGCTTCACCTCGCTTATGCAGCTTGAGCTTTTGGTCATACTCAATGTTACCTGGTGCAAGCACTTTGTATAGCGCGAAGTCTTTCGTTGCTTGTGTAGCCGCTATGCTGAAGCGATCGACTAAATCTGCCCGTACCGCTTCCCCCTTAAACAATAAGGTGAAATCGATGTGAGCAATGCGATCCCGGATTGCTTGTGGCAACTGCGCTATCTCCGAAAGCCTATATGACTTCGCCCCTACCGTTTGTTTCAGACCATCATTTATCATGCGTCTTGTTTATCCCATTCAAGCAATGTCTTAATACTCTGTTTATCAAGTCATGACTGGCATCGCATCATCACATTAAACTGATCCGCTCAACGCGGTTATTCATCCACACTGACTCAATCATCTCTACGGGTTGAAGCTGGACTGATGGATATAAAGTACGGAATAAGCTCCAACCTGATTAATTTTATTAGGCCTTATCCTATCATAAATTATTTTGTAAGGAAGACTAAAAACCTACCGCAGAAGGGATTGTCAGAATGTCGTGACGAGCAATTTCTGAAGGTGAAAATATGACAGGTAGCAGATTACGGATCAGCGATGAACTCTGGGGAAAATTAGCACCGCTTATCCCTGAACACAAAACCAATTATCCGCTCGGCACTCACCGCAAACGAGTTGATAACCGAGCTGCCATGAATGCCATATTCTTTGTACTCAGAACTGGCTGCCAGTGGAACGCCCTAAATGCCACGAGTAAGTCTTCCCTTGTTATTGTGTAGCCAGAATGCCGCAAAACTTCCATGCCGGTGTCTTTGAACGCTTTTGGCAAAACGGTTTGCTTGCATGTAAACAGCTGGACGGTAGGCTCTAAGTATATGCTACACCTGCTACATGTAGCAGCTGTAGCAGGTTACCAATTTTTATTTCACAAGCATCAATGAAAAAATTTATTCATCATCAATCTTATTTACTATATTCAAATCCCCCCCACAATTTGGTGATATATTCAATCTGTTGAGTAACCTTAGTTAAGCGTATCCCCCCCATCGCTGAGTACTGATGAATCCCCTAATTATTTTGATAAAAATCATTAAGTTAAGGTAGATACACATCTTGTCATATGTTCAAATGATTTCGCGAAAAATCAATAATCGGACAACAAGATGTGCGAACTCGATATTTTACACGACTCTCTTTACCAATTCTGCCCCGAATTACACTTAAAACGACTCAACAGCTTAACATTGGCTTGCCACGCATTACTTGACTGTAAAACTCTCACTCTTACCGAACTTGGCCGTAACCTGCCAACCAAAGCGAGAACAAAACATAACATCAAACGAATCGACCGATTGTTAGGTAATCGTCACCTCCACAAAGAGCGACTCGCTGTATACCGTTGGCATGCTAGCTTTATCTGTTCGGGCAATACGATGCCCATTGTACTTGTTGACTGGTCTGATATTCGTGAGCAAAAACGGCTTATGGTATTGCGAGCTTCAGTCGCACTACACGGTCGTTCTGTTACTCTTTATGAGAAAGCGTTCCCGCTTTCAGAGCAATGTTCAAAGAAAGCTCATGACCAATTTCTAGCCGACCTTGCGAGCATTCTACCGAGTAACACCACACCGCTCATTGTCAGTGATGCTGGCTTTAAAGTGCCATGGTATAAATCCGTTGAGAAGCTGGGTTGGTACTGGTTAAGTCGAGTAAGAGGAAAAGTACAACATGCAGACCTAGGAGCGGAAAACTGGAAACCTATCAGCAACTTACATGATATGTCATCTAGTCACTCAAAGACTTTAGGCTATAAGAGGCTGACTAAAAGCAATCCAATCTCATGCCAAATTCTATTGTATAAATCTCGCTCTAAAGGCCGAAAAAATCAGCGCTCGACACGGACTCATTGTCACCACCCGTCACCTAAAATCTACTCAGCGTCGGCAAAGGAGCCATGGATTCTAGCAACTAACTTACCTGTTGAAATTCGAACACCCAAACAACTTGTTAATATCTATTCGAAGCGAATGCAGATTGAAGAAACCTTCCG
>RWZE01000084.1_pt1 | contig 22839 bp, 24 predicted proteins | sample 2187721 | NCBI WGS metagenome assembly RWZE01 (sample SAMN10531867, study PRJNA481165) | viral metagenome | isolation source: viral particles purified by filtration and ultracentrifugation from about... | host: Nasonia giraulti 16.2 | place: USA:Tennessee | collected 2011-04-01
AATACAAACGTGTAGTGCAGGATATCCAAAAGTTACCACTTAGAAATCTAGATAGAGCTATGTTGGAGAATTATTGTTTATGGTATTCAGTATTCAAAGAAACTAGTCAAAAATTGACAGAACAAGGGAATATTATTGGCGATGAAGAAAATGGATATGAAGAAAATCCATTAATCAAAACGTTAGAAAAGGCGACTAAAAACATCAAATCAACTGCTAGTGAGTTGGGATTGACTGTTGATAGTCGCCTTCGTTTGTATCTTCCTAAAAAGGAAGAAAAAGAAAAAACTTTGTTTGATAGGTTCGCTTAATCAATTTTTTTGAAACGATATTTATTTTTGATGTGTTGGTGGTGGTAAGAACCTTTGGACGGAGCATCCATTAAACCAGTGTGAATATATGACGGAACATCGTAATAAATGTAAGTTCCGCTGTCGAAACGAATAGCTAACTCTCTTGAAACATCTTCATAACCTACCGAAACTAGGTTTGAAGATTTTACTGGAACCATATTCATAATTGTACCTCCTAACATAATTTTTAGTTAGTTTTTAAACCAACATTACTATTATATCAATAAAGATAGCGTTTTCAAATATAAGAGAGGAGGTATTTAATTGGTTGACTATCAAGCGATACCTAGTGAATACAGAGATGCAACTTACGCTTATGCAGTATTTGTACTAGAACGTAAAGTTGAATCGTGTAAGAAGGTTTATGATGCTTGTGTTCGCCATTTGAAAGACCTTCTTAAAATTAAAAAGACTTCATGGAAATATGACTATATTCCAGATGAAGCAGTAAAAGCTACTGACTTTTTAGAAATGTTACCCGATGTTAAAACTGGTAAAACGTACCCTTTGGCAAATTTCCAAAAATTTATCATAGGTAATATTTATGGTTGGCGACACAAGAAGAATAAAGCGTTAAGACGATTTAAACGAGCTTTCATTAGTGTAGCTCGTAAGAATGGTAAAACTATTCTGATTGCTGGTATTGTGCTATACGAATTTTTATTCGGTAAGAACCCAGCAATGAGTAGACAAATATTTTGTACTGCTAACGCTAAAGACCAAGCAAAGATTGCGTTTGAGATGGCTCGTAAACAATTAGATGCTTTACGTGCTAGATTTCCTGAAATAAGAAAAGCTACTAAACGAGTTCGTGATGAATTGAAAAATTTAAACGATGAATCGTATGTAACCTACTTATCTAAGGAAACGGGAGCTATCGATGGTTTTGAGCCTTATGTAGGAGTATTTGACGAATACGGAGCAAGTAAAACTAATGAGATGATGGAACTTATTGAGTCTGGTCAAGGTCAGTTAGATAATCCATTAACTCTAATTATTTCTACTGCTAACTTTGATTTAAACGTTCCAATGTATCAAGTTGAATATCCACGAATGACTAAAATTTTAGATGGTAATTTAGATGATGAGGAACAGTTTGCTTATATAGCTGAACAAGAATCATTAGAAGAATTAGAAAATCCTGAAATGTATATAAAAAGTAATCCTATTTTAGTTGTAGATGCAGTTAGAGAGAATATGATGAAGTACCTTATTAAACGTTGGAAAACTGCTAAAGAAACAGGTAACACCGTTAAAATAATGGTTAAGAACTTCAATATGTGGACTCAATCAAGTGAAGAATCCTACCTCTCTGCTGAACATTGGAAAAAAGCGATAATTGAAAAACCAGACATCACAGGTCGTAAAACTTGGATTGGTGTCGATGTAGGTCGTACAAGTGACTTGTTCAGTATTTCTTGGGCAGTTCAAATGGACGACTATTTTTATGTGGACTCATACAGTTTTGTTGCTACTAAGTATGGACTAGCTACTAAAGAGAAACGAGATGGTGTTAATTACACAGACTTGCAAAGTAAAGGTGAATGCACCATTACAACTTTAGAAAGTGGTGTAATCGATTATGACGAGGTTTACGAGTGGTTAGAAAGATTTGTTTATGAAAATGATTTAGATGTTCAATGTATTGCGTATGATCCGCATCAATACGGACACATATTAACATCTATTGAAAAAAATCATCCTGAATGGCTACAGGTTGAAATCAGACAAGGAACAATGACCTTGAATATGCCGACTAAACAGTTTAGGGATGATGTAATTAATTTGAAAGTTAGACACAGTGGTAATGAGTTGTTAACTGCTGCGATTAATAATTCAATCACTAAAACAGATAATAACGGTATGCGTATTGATAAGAATAAAAACAGTAACAAGATTGACCCTATCGATGCCTTATTAGATGCCTACGCTATATGTTACACAGAATTTCAAACTGGTGGTTACTGGACTGATGAAATGATATTGAGTGGAGATTTTGGGTTTTAGGAAAGAGGAGATTAACGTGGAGATTAATTTTAATGACGAGCAAATTATAAAACGAATTGAAAAGGCACTTGGATTCACATTATATAGATGGCAAAGAAGATATTTGTGTTTAGATGATATGAAACTAAATCCAGATTATCGTTGTGTTGGGAATTCAACTATTTACATAGTAAAGCAGCTATTAACCTTGGATAAAAATATAAATTTAAAAATTCCATCAAACGATATCGAGTTGTTAATTGACCATAATCCAAAATCGAATAACATGAAAAAAATGATGAAACCTGTAATTGAAAATATTGACTATAAATTAAAGTCAGTTGGGTTTGAAACGTGCCTTACTAAAAAAAATGAAACTATTTCAAATAACGAGAGAGGAACTACTTTAAATGAGATGGACTTAGTTTTTAAAATGGGTCAATTAGCTTTAGAGGTACAAGAAAATGAACGTAAATCTTTTGAATTAGATACACCGTATTATGAGCTAGGGAACATAGTTAAACAAGCTTATAAAGATATGTATAAAGCGTATAAAGGTTACTATCATGAGTAAACTAAAACAATTTCTCAAATGGCTACTGCTCCAAATCCACACAATACTCCTATTTGTCGGCATCGGGTTCATATCCGTATCGGCTTTTTTATATTCCGAGATAATCGGTTATTTAGTATTAGGTGCTTGTTGTGTGGTTGTGAGTTTGATTATTAATAAGGGGATGGGATAGATGTGGGAATATCTAAGTGAAAACAGAATACAGGACTCGCAAGGTAAAGTTTGGTTTGTTAGGAATATAAAAGAGACAAAGAAAGATTTTTGGGGTGCTGATTATCCTAAAGTTGGTTGTTATGAAAATGTCCTTATTGCAGTTAGTGAAAAATGGGCAGTCAACCCATTATCAATTGAAACGAAAAGTAGAACACGTGAATACGAAACCATAGAAGTTGCGTTCAGACAAATTACTTATAAAAAAGAACCTTTCGAAAGAATTGTAGACATTATATTTTAATCAACTCCCAACTAGAAAGGAGGTGGACAAATGGCATTTTTTCAACCACTAGGCTCTACCGAACAACAAATACAGGAACTGTTGTATGATACACCGATTAGAAATTCTTATGTAGGTATTAAAGGTTTAAAGAACTCTGATGTGCTTACTGCTACCACTATTGTGGCAGGAGATATAGCAAGGTTTCCGATTATCAAAAAAGATTTAGATGGAAATATTGTTCAAGATGAAAAGTTAAACTATCTCATGAATGTTAAATCAACACAGAAAACAACTGCTCATTCTTGGAAGTTTGCGATGGCAGTTAATACTATTTTATGTGGGAATAGTTATTCTAGGATATTGCGTGACCCAATAACCAATGAACCGTTGGAATACGTGTTTTACCCACCATCAGCAGTATCTATTGAGTCAGAAAATGATTATGAAACCTACTACTATATGATTTATCCACCTCATGGTAATAAGCAGATTAGATGTGAGCCTGAGGACATTATTCACTGGAAATTTTTTAGCCACGATACAATTTATGGTCGTTCTCCCTTGTTATCGCTTGATGATGAAATTAACCTACAAGACTCTGGTATAGCAACACTACTTAAATTCTTTAGAGATGGTTTTTCAAGTGGAATATTGGAAATGAAAGGTGGAAAATTATCTGGTGAAGCTCGTAGAGTGGCTAGACAAGAATTTGAGAAGTCTAGGGAAAGTTCAACAGGTGGAAGTCCTATAGTAATTGACTCGACAATGGGCTATACACCACTAGAAGTTGATACAAACGTTCTAGGATTGATTAACTCAAACAATTACTCAACAGCCCAAATAGCTAAATGTTTGCGTGTACCAGCTCATAAATTAGCAGTAACTAACCCTAACCAGTCGGTCAAACAACTGAACGATGATTACATTTTAAATGACTTACCTTATTATTTTAATGCGATTTCTTCAGAACACCAGATGAAAATATTTAGTGATGAAGATAGGCATAAATACACATTAGAGTTTGATACTCGTTCCGTTACAGGTATGAACCCAGAAGAAGCGTTAAAACTTTATAACGGTGGTGTTATCACTGGTGACCAAGCTTTAATGTACATGGGTAAATCGCCTACTGATGACGAGGATATGCAAAGACGTAAGTTTAGTTTGAACTATGTTTGGGCAGATAAAGCTGAAGAATATCAAATTGTAAATAAACAACGTAAAGGGGGTGATGATGAAGATGAAAATGGAAACTCGACAACTGACAACGAAACTAGAATTGAGAATGTCGGAGAATGAGACAGAAATTATTGAAGGTTACGCTCTGAAGTTCGATAGATGGTCCGATACTTTAGGTTGGCTTTATCCATTTAGAGAAAAATTAGAACCTGGATGTTTAGATGGAGCTGATACAAGTAATGTGGTTGCATTGTTCAATCATGACCAATCGCAAATTTTAGGTCGAACAGGAGCTAATCTTGATTTAGAAATTGATAACATAGGTTTGAAATTTAGAATTAAACCTACCAATACCACTTTATCAAACGATTTGCTAGAAAATATTCGTTCTGGTGTTATTAATCAATGTTCTTTTGCCTTTACTATTCCAGATGAAGATGGGGCCGAGGAATGGCGAGAAAATGAAGAAACTGGAGTGTATGAGCGGTCAATTAGAAAAATTGATAGATTATACGATGTTTCAGTAGTAACTACACCGGCTTATCCAGATACAGAAGCGGTTGTAGGTTCAAGAGGTAAAGAGATGGTGGAAGAATTAAGAACCCATCCTAAAAAACAAGAAATTAGATCAATGTTAAACGAATTAGAAAAAGAAGAGATATTAAACAGTCTGTAGCAAATAGCTAGAGGCTATTTTTTATACCCAAAATTAAAGGAGGACATCAAATGTTCGAGGAAAAAATGAAAGAATTACGCTCTCAAATTGCTGAAAAAGAGGGAGTTGTAGAAACGTTAGCAACAGAAATTAGAGGTTTTTTAGAGAACGACAAGCTAGATGAAGCTAAAGCTAAGAAAGAAGAACGTGAGAAGGCTAAAGATGATTTAACTGAATTACGTGAAAACTTAGCTCTTTACGAAGAGCAAAAAGAAGGTAACTCAGTGTCAAAAGAGCAACGTAAAACTGTTACACCACAACAAGCTGAGTACCGTGAGTCATTAAATGACTTTATCCGTTCTAAAGGTGAAAAACGTGATGGTGTAGATTTTAAAGATGGAGAAGCAGTAGTTCCAGCTGAATTATTAAATACTCGTGCTGCAACTGATGGGATTGTTAAGACGGATGTATCTAAAACTATTCCAGAGTCAATTTCATACAATCCGCAGCTTGAAATTAAAACTGTAACTGATTTAAAACAATTTACAAATATTTTCCAAGCTACAACAGCAAGTGGTAAATATCCAATCCTTAAAAAAGCTACAGCTCGTTTAAATACTGTCGCTGAATTAGAAGCTAACCCAGATTTAGCTAAACCAGAATTCGAAGAAGTTGATTGGGCAGTTCAGGCTTATCGTGGAGCTATTCCGATTTCTAACGAGTCTATTCAAGATTCAGCAGTTGATTTAGTTGGTTTAATCGCTCGTCACGCTAACGAACAAAAATTAAATACAACTAACTATGCTATTGCTAATGTATTAAAATCATTTACTGCTGCTGCTATGTCTACTCTTGACGATCTAAAGAAAATTATCAACGTTGATTTAGATCCAGCTTATAACAAGGCTATTGTAGCAACTCAGTCTTTCTACAATGTTTTAGATACATTAAAAGATGGCAACGGTCGTTACTTATTACAAGATTCAATTGTATCTCCATCTGGAAAAGTATTACTCGGTATGCCTGTATTCGTTATTGAAGATGAATTATTCGGTGCTAAAGGTAATACAAAAGCGTTCTTGGGTGATTTAAACAGAGCTATTCTATTTGCTAATCGTGTAGATGTAACTGTTCGTTGGGTAGACCATAATATTTACGGTCAATACTTACAAGTGGCAACTCGTTTCGATACTAAAAAAGCTGATAAAAACGCTGGATACTTTGTTACTTACACTGCTCCTGCAGGTGGAACGGGGGAATAACAGCGCCATTCAGAGCAATGGCGTTGCCAGACGAAAGCTGGGAAGCAGATGATATTAAACAATGGTTAGATGACCACGATATCAAATACGCTCCCAACACCAAAAATAAATCTATATTATTAGCGAAAGTAGGTGAGTAGGTGAAAAATTATTCTGAATTAATTGATGAAGAACAATTCAAACAAATTAAAAACTATTTAAAAGTAGATATTGATTTTGAAGATGAATTAATCAAAGAGTTTCTTGATTCAGTAGCATTGATTTTAATTGATGCAATTGATATTAGGAAATTCCCTGAAGATTTCATGGATGAACCTAGATTCCATTTAGCAGTTAAGAAACAAGCTAAAGAAGAATATGAACATAGAGGTCTAACGGCTGATACTATGCGCTACTCACTCGCTAATGGTGTAGATAACATAATTCATCAGTTAAGAGTTAAAGGAGTTGTTGATAGTGATAACTCGCAAACTCAATGAACGTATTGAATTTTTTGAACGTAAAACTGGACAAGATGAGAATGGGGACCCTATCAAAAATGATAAGGTTCTTTTTTCTTGCTGGTGTGAGATAGCTAAAGCTACTACTAAAGAATTCAGAGATAGGTCATCGGAAGATATCGAAAGTATTAAAAAGCGTAGAAACAAACGCACAATGTATATCAGATTTAGAACTGATATTGACTCTGGAATGTTAGTGAAGTGGAGAGATGTTGTGTATAAAGTTATTGACCTAGAAGAAGATTGGAAAAGTAAAGATATGTTAATGGTTACTGTGGAGGTGGTTGAATGACAACTGGCTTAGAAGAAATGCTTGCTAATATTCATAAGCTACAAGTGAATAATCGTAAAGTTGCTCGTGAAGCTGTTTCTGAAGGCGCTGATATGTTTGCTAAACAATTGAAATCTAATACACCAGATGATAGTGGAGTTCTTAAAAGTGATGTAACTGTCAGTGGTTTTAAAGGCAGAGGACAAGGTCAAATCGAAAAAGATATCGGTTACGGGGGTTCTACTGGTTGGAGGGTTAAATATCCTGATGATGGAACAATACATCAAAGACCGCAGAATTTTAAAGAAAAAACTATCAATGAGATGACACCTAAAGTCCAAGAACTTTATGCTAAAAAAATTGCTGAGGGGTTGAACTTATGACAATTGAAACTAACGTTTTTAAATTACTTTCTAGTGATTCTAGTTTAGTTAAATTATTAGAAAGTTTAAGGCCTTCTAAAATTGATACAGTTGGTATTTGGAAGCATAAAATACCTGAAAACTACCGTAAAAAAGAATACGCTCCGTTCATTAGAATTAACCCTATTTATGAAGCTGATACACAATATGCTGATGATGAAGCTATGTCAGAGGAACAAAGAGTTCAAATTAGTTTTTGGACTGATAAAGATTTAGATTCAGAAAAAATAATTAAAGAAATTGATCGAATACTAAAAAATAATAATTTTACTCGTTACACAGCTAACGAGAACCCGAGATATAAAGATACCGATATTGACCTGTTAATTAATCACAGGAAGTATCGGTTTTTTGATTGGGAAAAATAAGGAGGAATATTAATGGCAACAAACACAGTAAAAATTGGTTTAGATAATTGGGAAGTAGCCAAATTAGATGATAAAGATAAAGTTGTAGGCGAAATTGTTAAAGCTCCTGGTCTTGTTTCAGCAAACATGGCAGTAACTGTAAACAGTGGTAACTTCCAAGCTGACGATGGCTTATGGGCAGTGTTAGATGGTGGTATTTCAGCTTTATCATTAACAATTGGTAATGCTGATATCAAATCAGAAATTAAGGCAGTTTTACATGGCTTAACTTTAGAAAAAGGAATGGAAGTTTATACAACTGATATGGTCATTCCTTATGTGGCAACAATTTTCCGTTCACGTTTAAACACTGGTAAATATGTATGGTTTGGTTTAGCTAAAGGTAAATTCTTACCTGGTGGGGTAGATTTAAATACTCGTGCTGAAACTCCTACAGGACAACCAGATTCAGTTGTTGGTAACTTTGAGCCTAGAGCTGATAAAGTAACTCATATTATCGCTCGTGAAGATAATGCTGATTTCGATCTAACAGAATTTAGAGCTAAGATTTTTCAATTAGCAACAGAAGGTTAGAGAGGGCTTATGCTCTCTCTTTTTTATTTGAGGAGGAATAGGAATGGCTATTAGTTTAAGTTTCAAAATTGATGGAAAAATGCAAACTTTCAAAAAAGATGACATTTACTTTGCGGATAATATTCGAGCTGTTAAACATCAGATTGTTCAACGAGAGTATTACATGTCTGAGAAAGAAGATGCTGAAAAATTTGAAGCAATGCAAGAAGATTTCTGTCAAACGATGTCAGACATTTTTAATAATGAATTTTCTTCTGAGCAGTTCAGACAAGGTTTAACTCTTGAAAAAACAAAAAAAGCAGAAGAAATTTACGTATTAGCTTTAGGCGGAAAGCTGGATGAAGAAGATAAAAAAAAGTAGAACCGCAGACTCCACAAGAAGCTTATGAGTCGTTAAAAGAAACCGTAAAGATGTTCATGGAAAATGGCTATAAAGTAAACGATGTTTTTTCAATGAAGTTAAAGGACATCATGATGCTTAATGAAATGCTTGATTCTGAATCATCAAATGGACTGACAGAGGACTTCTTGAGTTTATTAATGTAGAAAGGAGGAAACTTATTGGCAAATATTGGAAATATTGCAGCTACGGCTAGCTTGAATATTGACCCATTTCAACAGTCAGCAAGGAGATTAGAAACTCAAACAAGAGCAATCGACAGAGCGTTAAAAGCTACAGAATTATCATTTAAGAATAATTCAAAAAATATTAACGCTCAAAAAACTCAGTATCAACTAACAGGTAAAGCTATTGAGGTTCACACTGAACAGTTGAGAAAACAAAAAGAAGCGTACGAAAAGTTAAAAAATGAAATCGGTGATGTGAATAAAGCTACCGCCGACCAAAAAATGGACTTGCTAGCTTCAGAAGCAACAATCAATAAAACAGCAATGGAAATTGAAGGGTTAACTGGCAAATATAACGCTTTAGGCAAACAGATTGCTATTAATGAATCTAACTGGACTAAGGGCGGTAAAGCTTTAGAGGACTTCGGTAATAAGACGACTAGAATCGGTGAAGGTTTAGATTCGTTTGGTAACAAAATGACTTTAGGTGTAACTGCTCCTATTGTGGCTGGAGTAACTGCTGTTACAAAAGCTGCTATGGATTGGGAGAGTTCGTTCGCTGGGGTGAAGAAAACTGTTGATGAAGTTGTTGATTCTAATGGTAGAGTTACCTATTCATATAAAGATTTAGAAAATGGACTTAGAGGATTAGCTAAAGAACTACCATCTAGTCATAAAGAGATTGCGGCAGTCGCTGAAGCGGCAGGTCAGTTAGGAATCCATACACCTAACGTGGTTGATTTTACGAAAACGATGATTGATTTGGGCGAATCTACAAGTATGAGTGCTGAAACTGCAGCAACTGAGTTAGCTAGGTTTGCTAATATCACAGGAATGTCGCAAGACAAATTCAGTAACTTAGGTTCTGCATTGGTTGATTTAGGAAACAACTTTGCTACAACTGAATCTGAAATTTCTGCTATGTCACTTCGCTTGGCTGGTGCTGGTTCTCAAATTGGAATGACTGAGGGAGAGATACTAGGATTCGCGGCTGCTTTAAGTTCTGTTGGAGTTGAGGCGGAAGCTGGCGGTTCAGCATTCAGTAAAGTAATGATTCAAATGCAACTTGCTACAGAAAAAGGCATGGGTTCTTTTGATGAGCTTATACAGTTAGGTAATCAAAGTGGAGTGTCGTTTGAACAAATGAGTAAAGCAGTACAAGATGGCGGTAAAAACCTAAAAGCTACCGCAGGCCAAATGGGACTAACTAACAAACAATTAAGTTCTATGTATAAAGAAGCTGACAAATCGGCTACTTCATTACAAAATTTTGCAGAAGTCGCTGGTATGACTAATGCTGAATTTGGTAATCTATTTAAACAAGACCCATCAAAAGCAATTATGAAATTTGTTGAAGGTTTATCTAAAGCTGAAGAACAAGGAACATCTGCTATTAAAGTTTTAGATGATATGGATATTACTGAAGTTCGTTTAAGAGACTCACTTTTAAGAGCTGCCAACGCAAGCGGTGTGTTCTCTGATGCGGTATCAATGGGTAATAAAGCGTTTGGAGAAAACACTGCATTAGCAGAAGAAGCTGGTAAACGTTATGCGACAGTCGAGTCTCAATTAAAAATGTTAAAAAATGAAGCAGTTGATATGGGTATCGAGTTAGGAGGACCGTTTTTAGAAGCATTAAGAAGCGGTTTACAAGCAGCTAAACCTTTTATATCAACATTATCTGATATGGCTACTAAATTTAGTGAGATGAATCCAGAAAGTCAGCAGTCAATTATGAAATTCATAGGTTTAGCGGCTGCTATTGGTCCTGCTTCTAAAGTATTAGGTGGGTTCTTAAAAATAACAGGTGGTGGAATTTCTACAGTTGGTAAGATGGCTCAGGGGATAGGTAAGATGTCAGGTACTGCCAAAGCAAGCAAACTAGCATTAGACGCTACCTCAGCGGGTATGAAAGTTGTAGGAACAAGTGCTACAGTCGCGACTGGTGCTGGAGCTACTGGATTAACTGGTTTTGTAGCTGGTCTAGGAACTATTGCTGTTCCTGCCGCTATTGCAGTTGGAGCTGTCGCTGCTATCGGTACTGCTTTGTATGTAGGTAAGAAAGCTTATGACGACCACCAGTTATCAGGTGCTAAATGGGGAACTGAAGTAACTAAAGAACAGGATAAAGTTATTGAGAAGTCTTATGAGTTACAAGAGGAAGCTGTAGCTAGTATCAACGCTTATAGTGATGGAGTTGTAGGCGCAGCTGATAAAGTGGCTGATAGTAATAAAAAAATAGTGGATTCGATTCAATCTGTGTTGGATAAAGAGATTGAGCGTAAAAAAGAAGCTGCTAAAGGTATCGAAGATCCAGAATCTCAAGAAAAAGCTAATGCTAAAATAGCGTATGATGAAAGAATTAACGATCAAATTGTCAAAAATGCACAAAGCAGAGTAGATAAGATTAATCAAATAGTTAGTAACGCAAGTCAAAATAGCAGAAAAATAAGTGATGAAGAACGCCAATATATTGGTTCGAATTATAAAATGCTATCGGCAGAACAATTAAAAGCCGCTAAGTTTAGCGAAGGTGAAATTTTAGCGATTCAATCTGCATATCAAGATAAACTAACTGACTTATCTTCAAAACAATTACAAAAACGTTCTTCAATCGTGGAAGAAGCGTTGAGTAAAGAACAAAGTAATCATGAGAAACAACTTGCTAAATTTGAGGAAATTTACGGTAAAGATACTCAAGCGTATAAAGCTGAATCTGAAAAACAAACAACTTCTCATAAGGCAAAAATTGAATCTATGATTACAGGATTAGCTAAATTAGAACAAGCTCAAGGTTTCAGTTTAGAAAGTATGGCTCCACTTTGGGAAAGGTACGGTTATACAGTAGAAGAAGTCGCTAAATTGGTTAATAACAGTTTAGAATCTACAGATAAAAACTTAGACATGTTCGCCAAAGGTATGAGCGAAGCTGATATAAGATGGAATGAATTAGCATTCGACCCTAAAACTGGTGAAGTTAAAACTAATATGGCTGATACATTAGTAGAAATAGCCAAAACAGAAGATGGTTGGAATCAATTAGAGTTCATGGCTAAAAATGCCGATTTAACCACAAATGCTAAAGAAGAAATTGCTATAGCTATGGGTGAAGTTGATAAGTGGCAATTCTTATCCATGGACGATAAACGGTTACTTCTTGAAAACGATGAAGCTATGCTAAAACTTTATGATTCTATTGACGAGTTAGGTAAGTGGGATGTATATAACGCTGACAGAAAAATGTTAGGCATAGATAATACTGACGCGTTGTATGCGTTAATGGAATCGGAAGGTGCTTTAGAAAATTGGGTTAATTTATCCGTTGATGACAAACGTTTATTAGCTGTTGATGATTCATCGCTCACTGTAAAAGAAGCTCAAAGAGTGTTAGAAGTTTATGAAGCGTTAGACCCTAAAACTAAAAATTTACTAGGTAATAATTCCGATGTTAACTCTAAATTGAAAACCGCTGAAGATATGTTAAGGTCTTACGAGCGTTTTAATCCTAAAACTAAACATCTACATGCTACTGATGGGACTAGCGGTCCAGCATCTGCTGCTATAGCTGCTATAGATAATTTCAAAAGTAGAGATGGTACAACAGTAAGGCTTATAACAAGGCATGAAACTATTTATGATTATAAAAACCCAAGCGGTCATAGAGCTATCAACTCAAATGCAACTGGGAACCCTTACTACCAAGGCGGTTTAACTTGGCTTGGTGATGGTGGTAAACAAGAACCGTACTTAACACCACAAGGTGACTTTGGTATTTCTCCTTCTGACTGGACTCTTTATGATTTACCACGAGGTACAAAAATTTGGCCGTCAATCAGTAAGATGATGGAAACTTTACCTCAGTATTCAAAGGGAACACAGTTTGATGATACTGTTATGAGTCGATTTAAAGTTAATCAAAGTGCATCTAGAGGTAACAATTCAGATAGTCATAAATTAGACTCAATTATTAATCTGTTAAGTAGGTTATTAACTAAAGATACTGACTTTTCATTTAACGGGACAGTGTTGTTAGAGAACGGTTATGAAGTTGGTAGATGGTTGTCACCAGTATTAAAAAATGAGTTTTCTAGAGATAGTATTAGAGGTAAAAGGAATAGAGGTGATAGAGATTGAGAGAAATAAAATTTAACAATAAAGTGTTAAAAGTAAAAGCTTTAAGAGTGATTATACAACCTCTATCATCTATTGTTGATAGTTCTGAGAATATATATGGACTTAATCAACAACGTTTCACTAAATATATTAAGGAGCCTAAGAAAATCATACTTTCATTTCCGTACGAGAATAAATCTGAAAAGGAAATTAACAAAGAATTAAGTTCATTCTTTTTTAGTGAAGAAGAAGTTATGTTAATTAATCCTAAAGATGAAACGACCTACTTTATGGCTAAGTTACAAGGAGAAATCAACGTTAATACTGAAGGTAGTTACTCAGTTGTAACTGTAGAATTATTTTCTTACGACGGGTATCTACATGCAATGAATAGGAAAGTATTCAACGCCGCTCTAAATTCAGACGGTGTGTTAGAAATGGAAGTCGATAACAAAGGGACAAATACAACTCTACTTTCATTCGCTGCTGATATTAAAGATGATAACGGTTATCTAGGTGTCGTTTCTGAAAAAGGAGTGATGGAATTTGGCAAGATTGATGAAGTTGATGGTTATGTGGATAAAAGTGTTATGCCTTTTAATCTTCACATGGTGCCAGCGGATGCTCCTAAATTCGGAGTAAACAATGGTGTAATAAACTGGAAGGTATCAACTGCAGGTGTTCCTAACGTTCAACAAGGCTCTTACACTTGGACAGAAGAAACTGCAAAAGCGACTAATTTCGGTGATAAAAAAGATAATTGTTGGTATGGTCCAACAATAAATATTCCGATACCAGCTCATTCTATCAGTGGTTTAAGAACTGGTAACTGGAAGGTGTTAATCATATCAGGATTCGAATCTAAAAAAGATGTTTCAAGAATCGGTCGCCAAGAATTTAATTTATCATACAACGGACAATCAGTAGCCACTATGACTATGTTTGACGGGACAGGTAGAGCTGTTCAAACTTATTGGGAGTTTTGGGTATTAGATAAAAAAGTAAAATCGTTAATCGTTGATAAAAACTTTAGTGAGTTTTACGGGAATATTGAGATTTATAAAGAAGGTAGCAGAATATACTTTAATATTTATTCTCAATACTCAAGGAAGACATTAACTTACTCATTTTATGACGAAAGAATAGCTGCAATGGGAGTAGATAAATTTACACATTGGAGTGCTATTTTTAATGGCATGAAACCTCTTGATATGTCGCTTAATCATTTAAGATTTACATGGATAGGTACTCAAAAATTTGTTGATGTACCGAACAGATATATGGATGGCGATGTTCTAAGTTATGATGGTGACAGTGGTAAGTTCTATGTTAATAATTTTCTAAAGCTAGATGATATTATACAGGGATCAACAGATATAAAAATACCTCCAGGTAAACATAAAGTTCAGTTTTACTATTCAGATTTTAATAAGGTGACACCAACAATTAAAGGAACTATTAGAGAAAGGTGGTTATAATTTGAAGATTTTTGTAATGACAGCAGATGATGTAACGGTCGCTACTTTAGATAATAATCTAGATGATGCGTTGCATTATTTCGATGATGAATTTCATCGTTATTTAGAAACAGGAGCTTCTACTTTTGACTTATCTATTCTTAAGAGATTAAAGATTTACAGTAACGCTAATACTGGTAATGAAACAGATTATCAGCACTTAAAAGAAAACAACTCATTAGTATTTACACATAAAAACAGAGATTATAAATTTACAATTATACGCATTGAGGAAACTGAATCTTCAATGCGTCTTTATTGTGAGAACCTATCTTTAGATTTAATCAATGAGTATAGAGCACCGTATAAAGCTGATAAAGCTTATGGAATTGCTAAATATATTAATGATTGTATTTATGATTCTGGTTATGAAATTGGAATCAATGAATTTTCTTCAAATGTAAGAACTTTAGAGTGGGAAAGTGACCAAACTGTTTTAGCTAGAATGTTATCAATTTGTAATAGTTTTGGAGCAGAAATCGAATTTGAAACAATTCTTAATTCCGATAGAAGCGTTAAGAAAAATTATGTTCACTTGAAGAAACAAGTTGGAGAAAATAGGCAAGACATTGAATTGAAATATGGTCGTGAAGTAACAAGTATCGGAAAAACTGTAGATATCAATGATTTAATAACTTGTATCGCTCCGACTGGTAGTGAAAAAGATGGAAAAAAGACCACGATAAAAAATATCGAGCGTGAAATAAAAAATAATGAGGGAGTAGTTGAATTTTTTACTAAAAAAGGTTCAGATACAATTTATGCTCCTTTAGCTAATAATGTGTACGGCTTTAGAAGAAAAAATGATTCGAAAGGTTATGTCAAAGGAATGTTTGATTACGATGCTGAAAGTGATAGTGAGTTGTTCAACCGTGCTTTAACAGAACTGAAAAAACGTTGTGTCCCTCGTTATGAATTTGAAATTGAGGGTTATTATGATGTGAATGTTGGAGACACTGTCAGAGCTATAGATGAAGCCTACAATCCAATTTTATTGTTAGAAGCTCGAATATCAGAACAGATAATCAGCTTTAGTGATTCATCTAAAAATAAAACTATTTATTCTAACTACAAAGTTCTAGAAAACAAAGTGAATCAAACGTTGTTAGATAGAGTCAATCAATTAGCAGCACTAGCTAATCAATTGAAATATGGAATTGATTTTGAAGGCAGTACCGTATTTAAAAATGGTCAAGGCAACTTAAAACTTTATGCAGACGTTATGCGTGGTGATTTACATATCACAGATGAATTTACATCGTTCAATTGGACGAAGAAAAATGCTGATGGAACTGTAGATGAAGTTTGGACTCAAGCTCACACAGGAGTAGGAAAAGTAGTTGAAATATTACCTAGTGCCGTTAACGAAAGTGCAACATTTAGTTTTACCGTCTTAGTCAATGAAGAGCAACAAGGCAATACAACTATTGTAGTAAGTAATGTTTATGATGGAAAAGATGGGACAGATGGTAGCGATGGAACTGACGGGAAAGACGGTGTAGATGGTAAAAATACCTATATCCACAAAGCTTGGTCATGGAGTAGTGATGGAACTGACAGGTTTACTGTTGATTATCCGAATGAGAATTTATGGGAAACGGAAACAGAATTTTATCAAGTTGAGTTTATGTCAACGCCTATAAAAAATGCTGTTGAAACACCTAGAGGATTTAAATTTACAGGAACACAAGGGAATAAAGGTACTTTTAAAATACCAATAAAAACAAATAAAGAAGGTTTTATTACAGTAAGTTTTAAATTGAGAGGTAGTCAGAACGCTGTTGTGTATACTAAAATTAATCTCACCAATAATGAATGGATTCAATTATTTACAAATAATAATAATACATTTAAAGAAGTAACTTTAACACAATGGGTTGAAACTGGTGATAACTATGTCGTTTTTAGCGATGTGAATTGGGCATATTTTTTTATTGATGATTTTAAAATAGAATATTCTTCAGTTAAATCTATCTACACCCCATCACCAAAAGATGATTTCGACAACGCTTGGCCGAAATATGAAGGTTATTACAGTTCACACAGTCCAGTTCAATCTACTAATCCGTCAGATTATACTTGGTCTGTAATTCGTGGAGAGAACGGGAAGGACGGTACAGATGGCAAGGACGGAACTGACGGTAAAGACGGTGTAACACCTAAAGATGTTATCAGTGGTTATCTATCAAACGAATCTATCATAGTGCCCGCTACACCAACAGGGACAGTTACCGACTATTCTAAAGCGTTTGGTGACTTCGTGGTATTTGAAGGTCAAACCCAAAAGACTAGCGGAGTTACTTATACCAAAGTATCAGAGGTAGGTATGACCAGTTCAATCAATTCAAATGGTCGTTATGTGGTATCCGCGTTATCTGCAGATACAGGAACAGTTACTTATCGAGCAACATATAGCGGTGTAACAATTGATAAGATTATGATTGTTGTTAAGAGCAAACAAGGTGCTAATGGAAATGATGGCAAAGACGGTTCGCAAGGTCCACAAGGGCCACCAACAGGGATAACAGTATCTGCTACTGTTCCTACTAATCCATACGTTAATATGCTTTGGCAGAATACTGGCAATATACCTGGTTATATCAGAGGTGTGACTTATCAATGGAACGCTGCTAAATGGGATATTTATATTTTTAGAGCGGAAAACATTGCCGCTAATTCTTTATCAGCAATATCTGCTAATTTAGGAACGATAACAGCTGGTGAGATATTAACTAGTTTCTTTAGAGGGGACTCAATTAGTTCAGCAATTAAAAAAAGAGGAACGACTACCATATCAGGTGGTCAATTTAAATCATCCTTTGATTATGTTCAAGTTACTAATAATACCATTCTTGGGAAAGGTGATGTCGTTCTAGATGAAAATGGTTTTATGATTCGTGATTTAACAACAAGCAACGAAGTTCTAAGAAGTACAGCTTACAATCCAGAAGGTGTATTTATGTTCGACGCCAATATTAATTTCGGTACCGTCAATTTGAAATATCAAGATTTAATGTCTATAGAGCCGACAAGATTACAAGCTGAAATGGGATTTAAAATTTACGGAACTTCTGATAGTTCTGAACCAGCTGCTTCACGCGATGGAAGAATGGTTACACTAACAGGAGCTTTCACTAATTTATCTTCTATTAGGTCAAGCACAACTAAACTTGTTATGGGATATGTTCCAGAATGGGCTAAACCTAAACGGAGACATATAACAAGAGCTACTGGTTCTGGTTTTAATTCATACTCACTAGAAATCACAGATGAGGGTGCCATAGAATTTTCTCGTTACGGAACAAACGGAATGGACATACCAGCAGGAAGTTGGTTCGGTATATCAACTGTTTATTCAGCAGCAGATATAGTGTAGGAGGTAGTATATGGATATTGATAAATTTGCAGAAGAAATGATAATCAGTCAACAAGAAGGTAAACTATCAGATTACTGTATCGATCATTGGGATGACATATTAGAGTTCATGCCTAATAAGAATAACGACATGGACACATTGGTTGACTTAGCTAGTCAGATTGATAACAGTAGAAATCTTGAAAGTCTTGAAAAGTATAGAGGATTTATAGCAGAAATCAAAAGAAAAGGTGGTAAAAATGTAGATGTTAGATGTTAAAGAATTGGCAACATGGTCAGGTTATATCATGGCGATTATAGTTTTAATCGCTTTTTTTGTTAAACCAGTTTTATCAAGCTTCAGTAAGATTACAGAAAATTTAACTAAGATGAGTCATAGTTTGGATTTACTTAATCGTGATTTAGAAGCAAGTAAGACAGATAGAGCAGAAATACACAACGTTTTAAAAAAACATGACGAACGATTAGATAATCACAGTGAAAAGTTAGTCAGTCATGATGAACAAATAAAAACTTTATTTAGAAATGGAGAAAAATAATATGGATAACAATACTTATGACAAATTAAAATGGATTGCAATGATTGTTATTCCAGCAGTAGCCACATTAGTTGGTACTGTAGGTGTATCTGTTGGTTGGGCGCAAACCGACTTAGCAGTAACTATTATTACAGCTGTAGGAGTGTTTCTAGGAACAGTGTTAGGTGTATCGAATCAAAATTACAATAAAAATAAGTAGCTCTCATTAATTGAGGGTTATTTTTTATAAATAAAATTATAGGAGAGATAAAATATGGTTAAACTAGAAAGTGTTCATGGTGGGCATAACAATATCGCTGTAGGAGTAAGGAAAGGAAGTTATAAAGAAGAGGTGTTAGCTGATGCATTAGCTAAACGTGTTGCAGAGTTGACAGGTGCTAGATATATTCCACAAGATAAAGGTGATGTAAATCAGAACTTAGCATACTTTGTCAGAGAGATGGATAAAAAAAGAGGTGCTAACCTATCAATTCATTTCAACGCCTTCAATGGTTCGGCTCATGGTACAGAGAGTTTTTCTTATCAAGGCGACTCAGTAGGTAATTCAATTTCAACAAACATGAGTAAAAAAGTCAGCGATACATTAGGCACTTTTAATAGAGGTAACAAACACGCACCTCTTTATGTAATTGATAGAAGTATTGACGTAACAACATTAGTTGAAATCTGCTTTTTAGATAATGACTCAGATATGAAAAAGTATATGGCTAAGCGTGAAGAAGTTGCTCATGCAATCGCAAGTTGTTATGACAATTATAAAGGTAAAGATAGCTCGACATCGTCAAAACCAAATACTAAAAACACCAAAAAACACTGGGTCAAAACAGGTTATTACACAGAAGGATATGAAGCGAATAAGAAAGTAAAAGCTTATTTAGACAAAAATAAAATGGGCTATAAAACAAAAAAAGATGATAAGAAAATAACTTACATTGTAGGATGGTTTGGTCAAGGTAGTTCTTGGAAACGCCAATTAGAAGATTTCTTAGTAGCTAATAATTTTAGTTATTCAGTACATGAAAGCGAACCTAAATAATTACGTATCTTAAAAGTAACTCCCTATTTTAAATGAAAGCGTGAAAAAACCCCGACTAAAAAATCAGTTGGGGTTAAGATTAAATTGACCGTAATATTTTAAAAATATTTTTTGGTATTTTATATGTTCTCATAGTTTTATCAAATAAATCTTTATTTTCGTTTTCGAATTCTTCAAAAGCATTCTCGACTTCTCTGATGAATTTATTTTTTACTGTTTGCCTATTGGACAGCAATAAGACAATAGATATCATTAAACCGGTTATACCGGAACCTTTGCCATTAGATAAAGCACTAGAGTTTTTCTTTTCTCGAGTATATGTCGCAAAATAACTTTTTGAGATTACATGTTTTTGCTCAAGTTGGTGATTAAGAACTCTTGAACCGTGAGCGACGCAATTTCGAAATATATGAACATTTTTTAGAGATTTAAAAAACAAATCTTTCTTTATCATTTCTTCAGTATCTTCATATAGAAACACATTACATATTTCAGTTTTTGACTCAGAATCTAAAATTCTATACCACTCATACATAGTTCCTAAAGGTAAACAAACTGTAGTGATCCACGGAGGGACTTCTTTATACTTTTGTTTGTAATGCTTCACAGAATCATTATCAGTTTTCTGTAAACTTTTCTTTATTTTTTTTAGTGTAACCTCTCTACTTTTTTGTAATATCCCTTTATAATTGACGTCTATTCCAGGTTCATAATTATGTCTGCTTAAGTAATCAGATTGTAAGTGTCCAATATTTTTGCCAACAGAGTAAGATAAACTAGATTTAAGAGTAGTTTCTATTGTAGACATATATTTATAGAGTATTACACTTAACTCTTTATCAAAATCATATAGAACAATAAAGTCTTCAAAAAATTCTCCGTTGAAATCATCCTCATCATCGTCATTATCTTTTGGTTTTATAAACATATCTTTAAATTTATTTATAACACCGTAGTAAGAATTATTAATAAGCACAAATTCAGCATTACGTTTGTCTCTAAAACGTAATTGTCTACCTTCTAGTATTTCGATTTGTTCCCAAATTTCTTTAAATGGTTTGCTCATTGTTATTTCACCCCTAAAAAAAAAGTCTCGCTATCTTTTACAGCGAGACATGGAAACTGCGTTTCCGGATTCTTTATACACATATAATAAGTTATAGTTTCAATAATGTCAAATGCTTTTACTGTAATAAAAAGGGTTAATAATTATTTTAATAGGCATAAATACCAATAATAGTTTTTTTATTTTAAAAGTTTATTTACATATTTGGCGTTTGTTGCTATAAAACTTTACTTTGGTAATGTAGTAACGATTTAATTCCATTACGCTAAACACCTCACAGCAAATTCTTTCTCGAACGAAGTAGGATTCTTGATAAACATCTTCTTAACGACTAGTTGTTTCCTACTATTGTAAATACCAAATAAAGCAACCTCAGTTTTACCATCTTCTAAGAACAGTAACGAGTTACATATAGAAGTATCACCGCAAATACAATTAATAGTTTCATCACCAACAACCAAAGAAAACCTAACCAACATATCTGGGAAAGAAGTTACTAGCTTTATCTTATCTACTATTCCAGTTGGATTGTTTATCATATAAATCACCTCGTATATTTGTTAGTGATATTATACGAACGTTCGTTTGTGTTTGTCAAGAGAACAAGGGGCAAAAAAGGGGCAAGTGTACCGTATTCATGCGAAAATACTAGATAATATTTTTAAATAAAGTAGTCAAAAACGTTGTTAAATAATCGTTTTAGACATTATACGTAACGCTAATAAATCCAATTTAGAGGTTTACCAATTCATATGTAATACTATTAAGAACCTTTAAACATCAACGTTTAGAGGTTCTTTTTTTGTTTAAAATTTAAAAAGGGGCAAAAAAGGGGCAACTATAAAGAAATGCTGTTTATTTTTTCAACCATATTAGACTCCATTTTTTTAGTTACATGAGTATAAATTTCTAAAGTGATATCAGCTTTAGAATGCCCGACTCTATTCATTATAGTCTTTAAATCAATGCCTAATTCAGTCAAAAAACTAATATGAGTATGTCTAAATATATGTGATGAGATATCTTTCTCGATTCCTAAATCTAACGCAATTTCAGAAATAGTTCTATTGAAGTTAGTAGGGTGAATAGGATGACCAGCAATAGATGTGAAATAGAAGTTTTTCTCATCATAACTTCGAGAAGCTTTCACTAGTTCGTTTTCTTCTTTAAGTTGTTTTAAAATTTCTCTAGTTTTATTTACTTGAGATATAGTTCTATCTTTTTTGTTTTTAGTTGGGTTTTTAACGCCTTCTGAAATCTTTTTTGTCTGATAGTCTATAGTTCCGTTAATTTCTATTTCTTCATCAGTGACGTTATCATATTTCAAAGCGATCATTTCTCCATATCTCATTCCAGAAAAACTTAAAAATTCAATCATCAAAGCGTATCGTTCATTTCTCAATTTTACTTTCTCAATGAGTGGTTTTAGTTCGTCTTTTTCTAAAAATTTATCTGTTAGTTTATAAGCTTTTTCAATATCACTTCGTTTTTGTTTAACTGTTAAATTTAAAGAATAGTTAAAAGGCGTATGTTTGTACTTATAAGCAAAAGTAAATAGTTGTGACAACAAACTTTTAATCTGCTTAGCAGTGGAAAATGAATAGTTCTTAACAAAGTAAACTTCGTCTAATACTTTTTGTAAAAAAACATCATCTATTTGAGAAACTAAATAATCATCTTTAATTAACTTTTTAACAACGTTCAAGTTTGACATAGACCGTTGAAATGTAGTATCAGCCACTAAGTGAATATATTGATTTTTCCAAGATGTATATAAATCTTCGAAAGTAATGTCGTGAATAGTTTTTTTATCCTTTTCTAGTTCCTCAACTCTTTTAGTTAATATTCTAGAAGCTTCGTTATGAGCTTGCCTAGATTTACTAGTCATGGTCAAAGAAGTCTTTTTACTCTTTTTAGTCAACGGATCAATATATCTTTCAATGTATTTATATTTTCCATTCGCTAATTCTTCCATCCACATATCATTTTCCTCCTATTTATGCTAAAATAGGCATAATTAAAGAAGCCTATCTTAGGTTATTTATG
>RWZE01000086.1_pt1 | contig 22624 bp, 38 predicted proteins | sample 2187721 | NCBI WGS metagenome assembly RWZE01 (sample SAMN10531867, study PRJNA481165) | viral metagenome | isolation source: viral particles purified by filtration and ultracentrifugation from about... | host: Nasonia giraulti 16.2 | place: USA:Tennessee | collected 2011-04-01
GCCAAGAAACTATAAATTTTTAGCTTGATGTACGTTAACATTTTGTTCTCCCTTCGCTTAATGGTCGAACTACGACTTAACTATTTCAGCTTTTTCTAGCCACTTTTTAAAACTTGCTATATTTTCACCAGTCGTTCCTTTTGAAGATGGGGTGTTGTAATATACAAACATTCCATCAAATCCAACTACAATACGTTTTCTTTTTCCTTTTTGTAAGACAACGCCATGATGTTTTGTTAGCAGTTCTTTTAATTCCATATTCCTTTTCACTCCTTCACATTTTGTGTCAAATAATTACTACAATTTGCGTTTTAAATAAAAATGCATCCAAGCATATCCCAATACAATAAACAATAATAATCCCCAAAAAATAATATCAATGATTCTCATACCTTCACCTCTTTTAATGCAGATCTAACTTACTACTACTGAAAACTGGTCGATCAATGCAGTATTAATTTCTTTTCCGTGTTCAATGTTTATCGAAAAATCTAACTCTCTATCTTTGTCTTTTACAGTTTGTAATAATTCAATCAACTGATTTGCCGTCATTTTTACTCCTCCTTCATTTAAGAGCGTGAATCTAGTTGGCATTTACTAAACGGTAAAATTTGTTTAAAAACATATCATATCTCCATCCATTATTGATAGCCTTTTGCCACTGCTCTACGTTTTTTAATCCTTGATACTCTCGCTTTTTAAACAAAGTTGAAGGTGTTACTCTTACACAATCCCATTCGAAAATTTCTAACTTTAATAGTGTATTATTCACTTTTTCCTCCTTCGCTTAATGATCGAACTACGCAACAACGGTAGTTTCTTTCAGTTGCTTAGATGCCATCTTCAAGCCCACTAAATATCCAATTATTCTACGTGGCATCTCATCCCCAATATCGTAAATCCATTCCCAATAATCTTGATCTAGCTCTCTAATGAAATCGTTATATATCCCATTCACATACTCATAAGCCCATTCATGTTTGCTTCCACATTCGGCTGCACTTATCATTTCATCAAATTCTTCAACATCAAACTCTACTTCATCTTCACTCAATTCTTTTTTCCATTCTTCAAGACGTTTTACTGCCTTCTCGGAACTATATTTCCTTCTTTCACCTGAATAAGCAGCTAGCTTTTCTTCAAAGTAATGAACATGAATATCGTCAAAGGAATGAACGCTCGCATTCCAAGTGAGCCAAAAAACTGCTTCACCAATATCGCCGCTGATATACATCTTGTTACCATCGAAAACATAACGACAATGATAAGCCCCTGTTCCTTCTTGCCCCCAATGCAATACTTGTAAATTTCCATGTTGAGTCAGCGTTGCTTTGTGTTTAGAAAACCACGTTTCAGCAATCCATTTTTCTGTATTTTCCATGTTACGTCTCCCTTTCTATTGCACATTTTCCGTCGAATACGACACTACACCCTCTCAGACTCCACTGAGATCACCGATTTAAACGTACAAACGACTTCAACAATCCTTACATCCTTTGCCTTATGCTGACCCGACTTGATGATTAACTCACACTCTTTCTTAGCTGTTTCTACATCATCAAAGGAGTGTGTATAATTCGACCAATCCCTCGAATCACCTGCGCTGTTAACTATATTTGCAAACATCTCTTGTCCATTTACTTCTCTTGTCTGTATCAAGTACTTCATAGCTTTCACTCCTTATTTAATCAATCACTTCCACGCATACCTTTCCCCATCCGAAACCAACACCCCATGCCTCTTGCTAAATTCGTTTAACTCTCTTACTTTTTCTTTATTAATGCCAGTTTCATAGACTGTCACAACAACTAACGGATCTCTGTCTACAGTGACCGCTGTGTGCTCAACGACACGACGAGACATGACGCTTGTCCAACTTTAAATTAATAAATTGCTCAAACGTTAAAGATTGGTGAAACGGTACTCCACTCTTTGCATAACCATTGAAATATTCGTGAGCGCATTGCTCGATGAATTGTTCAGACATTACAATTCCTCCAATCGATAAGTTTTCACTTCACCGCTTAAACCCTTGCGTTCTTCTGTGGACATAAAATCATATGGCAACCTAACCTGGACTCTATTATCCTCATAGGTTTCTTCACCTTCGTAATATCCCCAGTATGTTCCAGCACCTGCAAAAGAGCCGTCTACGTTCCTCATTGACCGTCACTCCTTCCAAAAAACATTGTTATTGACGTTCCACTTCCGTAGTTCCTTTGCTGGAACCAATTAGCGTCATTCCGTTCCGCTTCTACCCAATCACCGCCGAGGACATCGTGGGCATCTTTAGTTACCTTTCCGGCTACTTGTTTGTCGATTTTGTACCCTGAGATTTCAATGTCTGCATCGACACCATATTTTTTTTCATGATTTTTCTGATTGCTTCAATGTGCGCTTTGATTTGGTTCATTGTGTATCACTCCTTTTTATTGAAATAGATCATTTAATGTACAATCAAAAACTTTAGTTAGACGCTTTGCTTCGCTTAACGTAAATTCAACTTTCCCACTTTCCTTTTCGTGATACGTCTGTGGGTGGATACCAATCTTTTTCGCCACGTCCTTTTGGTAAAGCCTGTTTTCCCTCCTAGCGATGTAGAGTTTTTGGTGTATCATATGGATCGCTCCTTTCTTAAAATTCCAACGGTAAAGTTAGCTGACCGTCGTGTAAAAACTTATTAATGAAGAACAGCAATCCCTTTCCAGTTACAACAACCTGCCTGCTTGTTTTCAATTCACCTTCGGAATCGTAATACATTGAATTGTGGACTTTCATCAAACCTTGTTCAGTCGCTTTCTGTGTTGGCATATTCCACTCCCTGCCTTTACGACTAATTAGGTAACCTTGACCCCTTAACCATTTAAAGAGCCTGTCCCGTCCAATATTCACGCCATTCTGTCGCATATATTTAGCGGCTGCTTCAATGAGCAAACCTTCATCACTTGCAGTAACAGCATTAGCTAGTACAACTTTTTCACGGTTATTTTCAATCTCTTCTTTTAAATGGTCATTTTCGTCCACAGTTTCTGCTAGTTGGATCAAGGCTTCTTTATAATTCTGTGGGAGTTTGAATTGCGGATGTTGCTTGTTTTCCAATTCCTCGATCCGCTTGATTACCTTGTAGCGAGTTTTAGCATCGTATTTTAGGGCGAGTTGCATGGCTCCTTGTTTTCCGAATTGATAACACGGTTGTTTCCTGTTACGAGAATCCAATTTTTCAATCGGCTCAAATATGAGCTGATTGACTTCATCGCCTAATTCTTCAATTTCATTGCGAATATCTCTCATGATATTTTTGTGTTGTTTTCCTGTTAGTTCCGCAATATCTAAACTGGTCAACTGGACATCGTTTGTAATTAGTTGATTCATTTTAAGTGCCCTCCCTTTCAATTAACATTTTAAATGTAGTTCATTTTCAAAAAAAATTATATTTTCCACAGGGATTTGAGTAACGACAGAAAACCTATACGCCTGATCTACCCGAAAATACTGTTTTCCTTTTTCGTGATCAATATAGGAGGATCTTGACATACCAAGCTTTTTAGCCATATCCTCTTGACTCAATCCCCTGTGAGTTCTCGCTTGTACAATGGTGAATTTCATAATCACACCTCCCATCTGTCTACACTTTACTACATTTAAAATGTTAAGTCAACAAATTAATACATTTTATTTGTTTTTTAATATAAAATATTCAACTTTTTTTACATTTAGTATGTACATGACTACATTTTAGATGTATACTATTAATGAAAGGAGGTGTTATACATGGATCTAAGTGAAAAAATACAAAGTCTCAGAAAGAAGAAAAGGGTAACACAAGCTGGATTGGCAAAGGCCTTACATATTTCACCATCTACAGTTGGTATGTGGGAGCAAGGTACAAATTCTCCTCTAATGGATAAGGTTACTCAAATGGCAAAGTTCTTCAATGTGCCAATAAGTTACTTTTTCGAAGATGTGGACATGTCATCAGTGAACGTTGCAAAAATACCTATTTACGGGCACATCTCGTGCGGTGACGGTGCGGTTATTTTTGAAGATCCCGACGACTATGAGGAAATTCCAATGGATTGGTTAAATGGTGGGGATTACTTCATGTTGTATGCAAAGGGTGATTCTATGGAAGGCTCTAGAATTTTTGAAGGTGATAAGTTATTGATACAAAAGCAAGAAACTGTGGAGAATGGCGAAATAGCAGCAGTTGTTATCAACGATGAGTGTCTTTTGAAAAGAGTAAACAGACAAGACGGAGTGATCATACTAGAAAGCACGAACCCGAAGTACCCAGCAAAAATATACAATCCGAGTTCGGATACTCACATTAAGATTGTAGGAAAATTAAAGAAGTTGATCGTCGAATTTTAATTCACTAGCGCTAGTAAATTAAACCAAAGTTAAGAGTAGCCCATCCGCTGCTCTTTTCTTATAAATTGAAAGGAGATATTATTGTGGCTGTATATAAGGATAAAAAACGTGGCACCTATTATTTTAGTGTTTATGTAAAAATAAGCACTGGTGAAACAAAACGATTTATTAGACGAGGTTTTGAATCGAGACAGGAGGCAAGACTTGCTGAAGCTGACTTTTTACTGAATTTCGAAAAAGAGGACGAAGAAAACATCTCATTTGGCACGCTAACTGAAATGTACTTGAAATGGTACAAGCAACGAAGGAAAGCATCATCTTATACAAAAATTGAAAGTGTCATAAGGATACATCTTAATCCCCGATTTGAGAAAAAGAAGATTAAGGAATTAAGTAGGCGTGATGTGGTTAAGATGCACAACGATTTACTGGATAAATTATCAGTAAAAAGTACGAAAGTAATCCATGCCACATTGTCAACCGTGCTCAATTATGCGATCGAATTGGAATACCTTAGCGCTAACGTAGCGAGAGAAGTCGGCAATGTAAATATGAGAGAAAATAGACGCATGGACTTTTGGACGCTTGACGAGTTTAAGACTTTTATCGAAGTGGTTGATGACCTTGTATATGAATCCCTGTTTATGACGTTATTTTATGGAGGATTGCGAAAAGGCGAAGCACTTGCTCTTACATGGAAGGACATAGACTTCGATCACAATATCATCAATATAGATAAAACAGTCTACCATCGCAACGTCACTTCACCTAAAAACGAATCGTCTATCAGAAAAATAAAAATGCCTCAACACACCATGAATTTACTAGGTGAGTTGAAGCTTATGAGAAAACCCAAAAATGAATATGTTGTATTCGGCGAGTTTTTTGACCATATCGGCGAAACAACAATAGACAGCCGATACACTAAATATATCGAAGCGTCAAAGGTAAAAAGGATTAGAATCCACGATCTAAGACACTCCCACGCTAGTTATCTAATAAGTATGGGAAATGATATACAGATTGTTAGTAAGCGACTCGGTCACGCGAACACATCTACCACACTTGATGTATATGCTCACCTCTACCCCAATGCGGAGGATGACGCAATCGCTAAAATGGAAGATGATTTTAGACCTGCTGACGTGGTAAAAATGAGTGATTTTCGTTAAACAGTATCACAAATAGTATCACGAAAACTAAACCCCACACATACCAATGACCACACCCTAATAAGTGGAGAATAGGGGGTACTATTAAAGAATATTGGTAACAGTTTAATATTAAGCCGAAACCCTTGATACACTCACATTTGTAAGTTTTTTAAGAAAACCAATAAAACGATCATTTTACTCAAACAGTATCATTTACAGTATCACGAAATTAGGTGAAATAGGGTCTTTCTTCTATTATAATGAACTAAAGGTGATGCCCATGAAAATAAAAATAGCACCACGTAAGCCAAGTTTAAAACGTCGTATCTCGGCTAGGACAAGTATTAAAAGACAAGTCGTCCACAGGGCAGGATTAAAGATGCCACGTGGTTACGGTTGGCTACGTAATCCGAAACGGTACGTTTATAACAAAGTGTATCGCAAGACGACATTTGATATATTTAAGTTAATCAAGAAACTGTTTAGATAGCACCTTTCGGGGTGCTTTTTCTTTTTTATTCGAAAACAAATAAAATAACTTTAACAAATACACCATTTAAGTGTTGCATACACAATTTAAGTGTGGTATTATGTAATTAACAGCAAGAGAGATGCACAAATAAAACAAAAACGAGGAGGAAATAAAATGCTAAAAAAAGTGATGAACAGAGCGTGGGCGATCGCAAGAAAAGGTTACAATCAAATGGGCGGAAAGGTTACAGACTACCTAGCGGAAGCGATGAAAATCGCGTGGGCTTACTATAAGAAAGTAAAGAGCGACGAAGCGCTAAAGGCTCGCATTAAACAAGCGCTAAAAGATAAGTGGGAGGAAAACCCAACGGAAATGGCATACAAAAACGGATCGTTTAGCACCTATGTTAAGATCTTCTTCAATTCAAAAATTGCATTTAATGGCTTAAACGAAACGCAAAAAATCAAATATAGCGAACAGTTGACAGCTAGAGGATATTAATAAAAAGGGGATAAACATTATGAACTACGCTAACTTAGAAAACATTAAAGAATTACTTAGATCGAATATATCGAGCTACCGCATCTCAAAGGATACTGGCGTCAGCGAAACATCGCTAAATAATTACCGCAAAGAAAAGGCGGTAATCGAAAATATAACGCTGGGTACGGCGATTAAATTACAACGGTTTTATGGTCACTCGACAGAAAAGGGAGGGATTGATGGTATGACGAGAGAGGAAGCATTTGGGAGAGCGCTAGGAGTGTTAGCTGTCATGAGCGAAAGGTTATTTGAAAAGGGCAAACCGGCAATTGATATTAAGTATATGGGCGATCTCGGAAACAAGCCTATGTCGACATACACAAGGGCGCATCAAGACATTACGCAATACACGGGCCACTTTGACGCAAAGGACATTGAGTTGTTTGATCGTTTAAATGACTATATTGGCGAGTTGGACGAATCGACATTTACAAACGAGCCACTAGAACCAGTCTACATCGTATATTCAAGTAAGGAAAAAACATTATTAAAACAATATACTGAGGAGGAAAAATGATGGAAATAAATACGGAATCATTAGCGCAGGCAATCGAGGAGTTTAACCATTGGGAAAAGGCAGCTCGCATCTACATCGATACAAATGACGGATATTTTGAAACGAGCGTCTACGGTAGCGATCTACAGATGACGGAAACTATGTCTGAGGATAACTTTATCGCTCTGTATAGCAAGGATGAGGTAGAGGGGAATCTTCACATCAGCGAGAAAAGAAAAGCATATATTATCAAGTATGCTCAGTTGATCTTAGACGGATGGGAGCCGCACCAAGCAAACTACGAGATGTTAAAAGAGTATGTATAATTTTTTGCGAAATGAGAGGGCAACTAAGCCCTCTTTTCCTCATTTACTCAACAATCCAAGTCGATCAAGGATCACCGTAAATTGCTCACGTGTCAGCTCTCCCTGCGGATCAGAGCCATCTACAACACCTTGTTTAACGGCCTTATCCCAACTTGACTTTGCCCATTTACTTGGTTCTTTTGATTTACTCACGCTATCACCCCCCACTAACTCCACTCTGTCCTTACTGCTAGTCGGTATCTTAACCGCCCCCTCTAATTTATACCCAGCAGGCATTTTCCAGTTTGTCGGAACCTCGAAGTGTGGTCGATCAACCGTACCTGACCAATCACCGCCCCAAGTAATTCCGAGCTTACGAGCAATCGCACCGACTTTATTAAGAGTGACCACATCGTACAGTGACTTAGGCGGCGCAACAGCTATATCCCACGCTCTACGTGATGTGTGGTTGCTGTTACGCGTCCAAGTGACTATGTTACCTGGACGAGTCCTGCCTTGCTCGTACAGATAATTTTGACGAGCCTGCGAGCGATAACCCTCGGTGATAAAAATATCCGTTATACCCGACTTATAACATTCTTGGAATAGTAGTTTACACGCTTGTTGGGCAACTGCACTTAATTCCGAAATGTCTCGGCTGGCTGTGGTTACACTCATTTATTACCACTCGCTTTCTTCTTTAATTCTTCATCTACGTTCTGTCCTGCTAACTCATCCTGTATTTCCTCTACAAAACTTTCTTTTTCCGATTCGATCACCTTTAATTTTTCAGCCAGTTGTTGTGGCACCAAAACACCTAATTCGGCCATGTTTTCCATGATACTTAATCCTTCATTGGCAATATAAAAAAGCACTGTCGCAAAGGTAAGGGTACCATTAAGCGACAGCACTTGATCAACGATATTAGCGGTAATAATCACAATTAATACTAATAGTTTTCGAGAGTACCCGAACAGCGATTTACGGCTCCACAAGTTTTTATTTTTAATCGCTTTAAAGACACCTGTTATAATATCCAATGCCATAAGCATTAAAAGCAATTCAACAAACTTAACCCCACCAAATAAGTACATATGAGCAACCTCTAAATATTGCAAGCTAACACCTTCCATCTCTCGATCATTCCCTTCATGATTTTGACCCCTCTCTGTATTTAAGGATTAAAAAAGAGCCCCGAAGGACTCTTACTTACCGCTTTATATGTCTTTCATCAATTTTAAAAACTGGACTATTATTAGGCATATCCACTACATTTGTATCAGATGATTCTTCATACTCTAAAACCTCTTGCCACAATTCTTCGCTCCACTCTATTTCCCCTGCGCTAAAAAACATCCTTTCAAATCCTTTGACTTTTGAATATTTCAGGCAACATTCGGAGCACCAAATTTCCATGATTTTGACACCAAATTCGTTTGCTTTTAAAGACCCCATCATATTTGCTTGCGAGCTGTTTATAGGCTTGTCGCATGACTCGCATTTCGAATAGTCCATACGATCCCCTCCTTGCCTGCTTAATTCGACAGGAGGTTACATTATCCTTCTTTTTACCTAATTAGCGCAGTGCATAAGGATATTTAAAAACGCAAAACTAGCACTCATTAGATAGCACTACTTTTTGCAGTCATCACACAAACTATTATTTTCATAGGCTGCAACATCACTAATCATTTTGTTACATTCTTTGCAGTGTTTTTGTGGATCCTTGTCATAATCTCTAATTAATTGATCTTTAAAGTGTCCCATGCCATATTCACCCCTTTGTCTGTTTATTCGACAAAGGAGAACGGTATCCTTTTTCAACCATAAAAAATAACGCCTATTCAGCGTTTTCGATTTCACTTCTATACGGTTCGGGTACGTCATCGATTGTGATCCTGTCCATCTCGATAAGAAACTTATAGCCATTTAATTTAGCTTGGCTCATTATTCATCACCACCTAACAGGATAACTTCCCACAGATCGGCGATATTATTTCTTAATTCTTCAAGTTCTTCGTTTTCGTCTTTCGGCTTTAATTCAGGGTACTCCACTAGTTTCCCATCTTCAAGTTTCCACCAACCGCCGTAAACTCCGATAGGTAATTGTTCTGCTTCGAACTTTACATAGTCCTCATAAGGATTTGTGATTGCGTCTGTTATTGTTCCGTCAGATTGCACTTGTAAATAGAATTCTTTCATAGTTATAACCTCCAAAGTAGTTTAATATTCCTAAGGTCACCTTTTGTTCCACTCTCAGTGGCAACACCAAATCCTAATGTATCTCTTGTAGTTTCTTTATCCCCCTTGATTACTTCGTCTCTCGCATCGTACAAAATCAGCCTAGGAGCCCTATCAACTCCTACCGCTAGGAAAGACCTGTCAGGACTATACTCAACAGCTAAAACCCTAAAATCAGGAGGACTGTCTACACTCTTTCCGCCAGAAAAAATATCCCCTTCCCTCTCATAAGTCGGTAAGAATGGGGACGAATTCAAACCTAATGTTAAGTTGTTACTATTCTTACCAAACGCTATTCCTCTAATTATACTGGTAGGGATGGGAGTTACATCAACTACCTTAGTAAATGTACTTCCATTCCTTCTATAAATGATAATATATGGAGATGACGAATAGGAAACAGCTAAATAAATACCATCAGGACTAAATACCACTTTAACTCCATTATTTGTAGGCAATGCGGTAGGATTAGGTAACTTGGTAAATGTATCGCCATTACGTTTATAAATAGATATATAAGGGTTTGCTGAATGTGAAACCGCTAGATATTCTCCGCTATTTGAGAAGCTTACAGAGGCTCCAATACCTGTAGGCAATGAAGTGGGGTTAGGTAGCTTAGTAAATAAATCCCCATTACGTTTATAAATCGTCAAAAAAGGAGCTTCCCTATGAGCGACGGCTAAATAAATACCATCAGGACTAAAGGAAACACCGTTACTCACACCAGTGGGTATTGTTACAGGATTAGGTAACTTGGTAAATGTATCGCCATTACGTTTATAAATAACAAGGAAAGGTGCACCTTCTGATGCAACCGCCAAATAATTACCATCGGGGCTAAAGGAAACATCTACACATCTTGTAACTTCGTTATCCTCAAATACCTTAGTGAACTCTCTATCCTGTATTTTATAAATCTCTAAGTAGGGACTTCCACCCCTATGAGCTACAGCCATTAAATCATTTTCACTAGTAAAAGCTATTCCTTCTGCTCCTAAAGGCTGTGAGGATGGTTGACTTAATCTATTACCTACGTCTGTTTTTATTACCTTAACAGAATAGTGAGCATCTATACGTTCCGCAAATATATAAGGAGTTTCTGTATCGCTAGTTATTGGATTTGCTGATATAACCCCAACCTCATCAATCGTTATCGTTTCCCCGTCCACCTTGACGTGACCTGCTTCTGTTTCTGATGCTATTTTATCCTTATGGTCATCTAGGTTGTTTTGCACTTGCTGGATATCAGCTATATTCTGCTCAATCATCTGAAGCAAATTCCCAGCCACGTTCTCGTCTAAAATATCCCTCAACCCATCTAACCACTCATTAAACAGACCTTCTTCATCCTCACGCCAATTCAGAAAATCCGATTGTTGGTCAGCTGTCCATTGAGTTATGTCAGCTTCGTAAATATCTTTCTGTTGAGTGATCCAAGATTGATAAGCGTCAAATATCGTAGACGTATCAACTTGATCCACCACACCATGTACCTTACCGCACATCGCTGGATCTAACCTTAAGTCAGTTATATTAGCCTGCGTGATCTGCGTAGCACCTCGGTCAATTAACACATCTGCAATCCCTAACTCATAAGCATCTGCATCGCGCTGTAATGCTGGGGCAACTGGAACACTTGCGTATGCTCCCTTTTTAAGTTGGGGCAATATATCACGATTGGTAAAATCCAACCTCAAAACAATACGGTCAATCCGCTTTAATACTCCGTCAGCTAGATCATGCTGAATGATATAATCGGACTTGTTGCGCCCATAGTAACCGTTGATCCAGCACTTTCCAGCCTTTATGACGGTTGTCATTCCGTTTCCTTCTGTGACTTGGAGTGCGTTGCCTGGGTTAATGAATACTCCGTTGCCGATAAATGACGCGAAATACTCCGCAAAGAAGTCAGCTAGGTAGCGTCTATCTCCATTTACTGAATTAAAAAAACCACTTATGAATGTCATTTATTTAACGGCCCTCCTTAACTTGTCTATCAGTGTCGGTATGCTTGTTCCAAATTCAAGTGACAAGCTATAACCTTTTCTATTCCATCTTTCTTTAGCAGTAACCACACGAGAGTGTGTGACTATACCCAACTCATCGTTTCGATTTGTGACTCTATCACCAATTGAATAGTCTCTCCCATACACAAATTGCGTGTTGGGATCAATTTCACTTTCAAAACTTCTTACTCGTGGATATTCAGCAAGTTCACTGTTTCCAGCTTCTTTTAATGCAGCTTGATATTCCGATTCGGTCATTGTTACTTCTTCATCGTTTTCATCCCTATACGTGCGATCAATGCCTGGATCAAAGAAGTGTTCTCTGCGGTCAAATCCACTTTCGTTATCATTGACGATAATTGTTCCTTCTTCGCTAAATACATAAGCGGTTGTGCGTTCGTTGGACTTATCATCCGCATATGATTGCAAGGTGACGTTATCAAATACCTTGGCAAATATCACTCTTGGATTGGCGGATTGTTCCGATGATCTGTCTAAGCCGATGAATGTACTAGCAACATACTTTTTAGCTTCATAATTCATCAGTATTTCAAACCCAAGATCATACTTCTTACAGAGTTCCCACACCACTTCATCTAGTCGCCGATCTGCATATGTTTCATCCACATTAATATTCACACCTTCATTGACGCCAAGTACCAAATCAGGAATCTTCCTATTGGAATTAGTTGGGTTAATTGTATTGTGATTAATGAACGACTTAATCACATCTTCCACATCACCAACATACCGCTGTTGATCTGTCACATAGCGCCAACTCATCATTACTGTGAGAGAGCGACATAATAGTTCCATTTCAACAGATGCTTCGTCATAATATTGGGGAGTTTCTACATAGTATCCACGATGAATATCGTTTGATTTAACAATGATTCGGTCAGCATCTGTCAAAAACAAATCAGCGTTTCTTTTATTGCCTGGTAACTTAACTTTTAATTCTGAATGGGCTTGATAATAAGTAATGGCTTCAATTTCCTCATATTCGTCAATGATGGCCAATCTATTAAACTGCATATCAAAGACCCATAATTCTATTTCGTTTTTACCCAATCACTACACCCCCACGAAACGGTTAGTGAAGTTCATGCTTACTTCCAAACTCTCTAATCCACTTTCAGCATCGTATCTAAAAAGGTTGTCACCTGGTTCTAATTGGAGAAACTCACTACCCAATCTAATTGAGTTGAAAATGTCAGTTCGGGCATTGTTTCGAATCAGTGTGATTGTCTTTTTGCCAACATACGTGCTAACCTCAATCACATCGCCACCTTGCATGGTGATGTCTAGGTTCAATTCATCGTAAGTGTTGATGTTAATTAGAGAGGGATTAACCACTGTCCCAAGTGCCCTAAACCGTATGATCATACCTGTATCGCTATCTCCGTCATTAATCACGTTTACTATAAGTGACTCTGAACGATAGCCCATTTCAATACCTTCGTTTTCGGGTATTTCAAGAGGAAATTCAAACGCACCGATCCACGTAGCAATATCAACACTTGTACTCTCGCCCGAATAAATAAAAGGATCATCGCAACTAAACTGCAACAAACCTTTTTGCCAAACTCTATTATCATTTTCAAATCCTTGTGGAAGTGATGGGGCCGACTCAAGATTAGCGTTTAAGTAATACTTTTCTCCACCCTTTGTCGTAAAATCCACACGCATTGGATTGTATTTAGGATTAAATATGCGAAACAATTCGCGTCTGCGTTCCTCTACCCACCATTTTTCTTTAAAATCGCTGTAAATGAAGAATAACAAGTCAAATCCCCTTGTACCCAACACTGTGCGTTGGTAACTCGCACCGTCTCTAGTGGTTTGAGAGTAACTGACATCTGCATTCAAATTACTTAAATCCAAACCATCTATTAACCTAAAATGGCGACCGAATTCAATCGTATCGCCTTTACTGTTGGTGATTTTTAATTGATTTACTATCATTCGGCCACCTCCTATGCGTCAAACTGAAAAGCTAATCGTCTTAACGTTCGTTCCATCTCTCTTGATCCGCTGTCATTTGTGTGGATGACAACATGAGGATTAAAGTTGCGAGAGTTATCAATTGATCCCGAACCACCGCGACCGCCACCACCCCCAAAATTCCAATCAGAAGGCTTTGGTATATTCGGTAAAATGATCTCGCCCATTTGTTTTGATACCTGCTTGATCTGACCAAACATCGCTTCTAATCCAATGACTAAACCTTCGCCTGTCCATTTACCAAACTGTATCATCACTTTTGAAGGTGAAGCAATGCCAAGTACTGAGGTAATAGTAGACATGATCCCATTAGCAATCTCTTTAACTTTATCCCACACTGCTTGGGCCATACTTCCGATACCATTGATTAAACCCTGTATAATATCTTGACCGATCTTATAAAGATTAATATTAGTAAAAAACCTTTCAATGTTTTTCCAAATACTTTCGGCTGTCTTTTTAATAGACTCCCAAGCACCTTCCCAATCACCTTGAAGGAGTTTCATAGCAACATCTATAACACCAAGCACAATGTCTAATGCGTTTGATACAGCAAGCTTGATTGTTTCCCAAGCGACTTTCACTGTATTGGATATGATTGGCCACACTACTTCAAATATCCCTTTAATGATTCCCATGACCATCTCAATAGTCGATCTAATGTTATCAAAATGGAACTTAACAATCGCCATGATCGCCTTGCCGTTTTCATCCCAAAAATCTTTAAATTTATTTAATACCTCCATTGCAAAATCGACAGCGGATTGAATGACAGTTGTAACGACTTCTTTAACAGCTTCAAAAGCAACGACAGTAGCGTTTTTAATCCATTCCCAAGCCGCATCTACTTCGTCCCTAAACCATTCGATGTTTTGATAAGCTAAAACGAGTGCTGCAACAATAGCTGTTATAGCGGCGATTGCTATTCCAATTGGATTGGAGAGTAAAGCGATCACACCACCCATCTCACCAACCGCTGCGATAACTGGGCCAACCACAGTCATAATAGATCCGATACTACTTATTAACGTCCCTATTACAACCAGTACTGGACCAATAGCTGCAGCTACACCAGATAATACTACAATTGTGTTTTGTATGGTTGGTGATAAATTGTTAAACCAGTCGGCTAGTTGCTTGATGAATTCTACTAGTTTCTCCATAGCTGGTTGCAGGTTATCATAAATCGATATAGCCGCTTCTTCAAGTGCTGACTTCATTTCTTTTAATCGACCTTGAAGGTTGTCATTCATGATGTCAGCCATATCTTGTGCTGCGCCTTCTGCACCGTTTATTGATTCGGCTAGTTTGTTATAATCATCCTCACTTGCATTGATGATAGCAAGCGCACCACTCATCGCTTCTTTACCAAATATAGTAGCTGCAGCAGATGCTTGTTGTGCTTCATCTAATTCGGAAAAAGACCCTCGTAAATCACCCATAATATCGTCAAACGATTTCATGTTCCCCTCGCTGTCCGTGAGTGAGATTCCGAGTTTATTCATTTCCTTTTCCATTTGCGCTGTGGGTTTGGCCAAGTTTGTCATCATCGTTCTTAAAGCTGTACCTGCTTTTTGCCCTTTAATACCAGCGTTGGACATAAGACCAATAGCAAGTGCTGTATCTTCGATGGTAAAACCTAACGCACCTGCAACTGGTGCAACGTATTCAAATGCTCCACCAAGTCCACTGACATCAGTATTTGCGTTTGCGCTTGCTGCAGCTAACACATCAGCAAATCTTGCGCTTTCCTCTGCCGCCATCCCGAATGCAGAAAGTCCATCCGTAACAATGTCAGATACTCGACCTAAATCTTCACCACTTGCAGCGGCAAGTGCCATGACACCATCAATACCATCAAGCATTTGTGTAGTGTCCCAACCTGCAAGGGCCATATAATTTAATGCTTCTGCCGCTTCACTTGCACTAAATTGAGTAGTAGCACCCATTTCACGAGCCTTGTCAGTCAATGCTTCTAATTCATCACCACTCGCACCACTTACAGCTGCAACTTGGCTCATTCCAGCTTCGAAATCTGATCCAACCTTAATAGCGATCGCACCTATTCCCATAAGTGGAGCAGTGACTTTCTTAGTTAAATCTTTCCCTGCGGAAGTCATTTTCTCGCCGACTTCTTTCATCTTCTCGCCGGCTTTTTCCATATTGTCCCCGAACTCTTTTAGGCTAGATTGGGACTGTTGAAGCTGACTTTCAAAGTGTTTTAATTTGCTTTCAGTCTCTATGATTTCACGTTGGAACGCTCTATATTGTTCCTCTGATATTTCCCCACGCTCAAACGCTTGTGTCACTTGTTCTTGTGCGTCTTTTAATCGGGTTAACTTATCCCTTGTTGCTTGTACTTGATCGCCTAATAGCTTCTGCTTTTGGGCAATGAGTTCTGTGTTACCTGGATTAAATTTAAGTAATCTATCAACCTGTCTTAATTCAGTTTGAACATCCCTTGATCGCTTATTAACATCCGATAAAGCCTTATCAAGACCTTTCGTATCTCCATCAATTTCAATCGTAATTCCTTTAATACGTGACAAATCACCTCACCCCCGATGAGTTCATGGGGGTTCGTGACCCTCTATTTCTTGTTTATCGTATTGCAACGTGGACACTTAATCTCTGCTTGTCCTTTAATTCTCCCTAGAAGCTTTTCACACTTCTTACATCTGAAATCTGTTAAAGATGGCTCTGTGTTTAGTTCCATAATTCCCACCACCTTAGAAATTATCAAAATCAGATTGAGTGGCCGATCTTGATTTTTCGTTCTTCCTGTTCGGGTTTTTTTGATCAATATATTCCTCGGCAAAATCCAAACACATACCGATTGTCATATCTTCCATATCCTCTTTTTCAAGTCCACACTCTCGGCAGTAAAAGAGAAAAAAGTCCGTGGTGATCGGTTCACCAGGACTCTCATTTTCTTCTATTTTTTTTTAGATTGTAAGTTTTTCATAATTAAATCCTGTAGCTCGGGGATAATTTCAAACAATGGAAATTCGTCAAATTCATCAAGCCAAGTGAGGGGATCGGGAATTGACTTATCAGCTGTCTTTGCCATCGCCCAAATAATGTTATAAAACACTTCAAAATCTATGTGCTTTAATGCTTCGTAGTCCATTTCCTTCTCGTTAAAGTTTAGCTTTGATAATGCGTGCATCTTCATTAAATCCGCGAAAAAGTCTGACTGAAATTGTGCTTTATATCGCAGTGGTGTAGCAGCAGTTGACTTGAAGCGTACTTCTTTTCCGTCAATGGTAAGTGTTGTTTCCATAGATTAAGCCCCTACCTTCTCGTACACTGCATCATACCAACCGTCATAAATACCAGCTGTCGTAGTGGCCGTTGTTTTTGTTTTAACAGCATAATCAGTTTCACGTGGGCTAGCTACAAATGTCAATTCATCTGGTTGTGGCTCAGCTGTTGCAGTTTTTGTTGCTCCGCTAACATTTGGACGATTGGCGGTACAGTTGTAAAGGACATGACGTGTCGCTTTCTCATCACCGTCAAACTCAAACATTAAAGCGAACGGTTTACTTTTAGCTGTCGTTTTCTCCGTCAGAACCCCATCATCTTCATCTTTTTCTTCGCCTAGCGCATCGATTGCAAATTGTTCGGGAATGAGCGCAATTGACATCGTGCCATCATATCCTTGGTTATTAGATGCTGAGTAATAAAGAATATCATCTGCATAAAACTCAACCATATCACCCCGTGGAGTTAATGCTAATTCTACCGCTCCTGGTATGCGGATCGGCGTGTCATAAGTGATTTCCCCCTCAGCCGAAACGCTAAATGTAGCGTAGTGGACATTTTTTAATCCAAATTTAACTTTATTTTTATTTTCAGCCATTCTTAAATCAACCTCACTTCATATGTTTTTTGGAAAACTTGTTCTGAATCAATATAAATTTGATAACTGGTAAAAGGTAATTCGTGTTGTTTTAATAGACTTTCAATTGCTTGTTCTGCGACTAAGTCTTTTTTATCGGTATATAACTCGATATCCACATCGGTCAATGTGTGATAGTTTGTGTTATCAGCATTAAAACCTTCTTCGCTAGGTATCATGTAGGTGATAAAAGGAATTGACGGCCTTTCTTTAAAGTGGGAGAAGGAAACAGGGTAACCTGTGCTATCTAGTAAATTAACTAATTCGACTAGTGTCATCCCTTAATCACCCTCTCCACTTCATTTTCGAATTCTTTTATAACAGAATCCTCTACTGGTTTAATGTGGACGACAGGAGCAACCCGACCACCTCCAACTTTCGCATGGCCTTTTTCAAGTAAGTGAGTTAGCTGGTATCGCGTTCTATTTCGTATGACGTAAGATGTGCCTTCCTTCTTAACCGCCCACCCTTTAGCGTATTTACCTGTCTTTTTAGGACTCGTAGCCTTAAGAGTCTTCGCTCCGTCTTGAGCCACTTTCTTCTTAGCTTTCTCCAATCCCTCTTCTACTTCAGTTGTGTATTCTTTTAGTGCATTCGCAATTTCATTAGATAAAGCATCTATTTTAATTACCATCGGCCAGCACCTCCTCACCCACAATGACGGTGCGTTCTCCTCTTGGTGACACTCTTAGGATTCGATAGATCACGTCATTATATTTAAAGCGATCTTCAAATTCGTAATCATGAGTAAAGACTTGGAACGATTCTTTGCGTCTAAACCCACTCACATCTGCTCGGTTTTCTTGATTGGTGCTATAAAATTCGGACGCGCTTACTTGGTAACGATTAGCGTAAACCATACGCTCTACCAGTGTCTCGATTGGATTTTTTAACTCGTCATACTCGACCGTCTTTTTAATCAAAAAAATAACATCATTCGCTCGCACGGTAATCACCTGCTAACGATAGATGTTGTTTTAACATTTCATATGACTTTAAGAAACGTTCAGCTTCTGGATTATCATAACCAAAATGACCTTTTGCATATGTGATAATAGCTCGTTCTACGAGTGGATCGTCACTATTTAATTTTTCAGTGTCAATTCCTGCAATGTTTAGATCAATCTTACAAGCTTCAATCAACCCTTGGACCTCATCATTAAAAATAGGTGCATTGGTCGTTATCCTCAATGCACCTTTAACTTTCTCTAACATCTTTAATCACCCTCTAACGTGAGTGTGTGAGTGTCTGTATGTCCGCCATCTACTGTTCTGACGGTTGTTGTGTACTGTCCTGCAGGTGTATTTTCAGACCACTCGACTTTACCTGTTTCTGATACCGTTAAATCTTCTGCGTCGTCAATGGAATAAGACACACCTTTATTATCGGCATTACTCGGCTCAACTGTTACGCTTAGTTGACGAGACCCTGCCACCCCTGCTTCAGCTGTTGATGTTTTAGGAGTTAAGTTCACACCTGTTACATCAACTACAGGGGGAATTACTCCCCCAACGTTAATAATGCGAATGCTTGTGGTTCGTACACGTCACCATCATAGATTCCGTAAGCGACATAGTCTGTTTCACGTGCTTTAGCATGATCTTCAGTCACGATTTGCATCGGCTCATTTGTATTAAGGATATACCCTTTGTCAGCATTACCAACAAGAATTTCCCCATCTCGCAATGAACCGTCTGCCTTAATCGTATATCCAAATAAACGACCTACTCCGCCACTAGTTACATCAGGAATAAATAATGGTCTACCGATATCATCTACCAAGGTAGCAAGGGTTTTCCAAATAGTATTACTGTTTGCGTAAATTGATGCACCACCAAGTAAAGATGAATGGATACGAGATACTGCATCAGTTAAATTTGCATAAGCTAATTCAGTGTATTCAACAATTTGCGGTGTTTCCGTTTGCCCTTCAAGTAACGTCACGATACCCATCGGTTGATTATTACCCGATCCGTGAGCGACTGCTGTAGCCAACGCTACACCCATACGAGATGCAATCTCACGTTGGATAAACGGGATAAAATCAGCAACAGCCATGGCCTTCAATTTCCACGAAACAGTGACAGCTTTAGCTAGTTCGTGGCCAGTTAAATTAAATTGACCGAATTCGTTTTCTTCGTCAACTACTACCTGTGGTTCTGTGTACCAAGCCGCATCTCCTTCAACGATAGCTTCATGACGATTCATAACTAAATTACCTTCAACATTTAATTTACGGACATCAGCAAATAGTGGATATTGCTCTTCCATTAACCCTTGAATACCAGCAACGACTGTCTGAGGGATTAGAGTAGGTGTGTTGATTGTCGTGTGGGTAAAATCGTTTGATAAATCATTCTTTTTCGCAAAGATATTACGCTCGTCTTGCGTCATATCTTGGTTCATTAGTTGCTTTGCCCATGCGTTAACATAGAGTTGATCTTCGTCCTTGACTGTTTCCTTCATTTCGCCCACAATTTGTCCCCCTTCAACGTGTTCTGATTTATTTTCAATATCAGTAGCTTTCTGACTGTCTTTCAATGCGTTTAAATTAGCATTAGCTACCTTTACACCTTCCCACTTATTATCTAAGTCCTCGATTTCCTTCATTTTTGCATTAGCTTCATCGAGTTTACTTTCAGCAATTAGTTTTTCTGCCTCGTTTGTTAATTCGTTTCTTAATTTTAAATACTGTTCAAAATTCATTGTTTAACATCCCCTTTTAATTTTAATAGATTTAATTTTGCTTTTGCCCATAAAAAATCTGACCTGTCATTCTCGGTCAGTTCTTTATCTTTCATAATTTTACTTTTAATTTCCGTCAAGACTTCCACAGGTAACAATCCATCGTTTGTAGCCACCGCTTGAATCTGTTCTTCAAACATCACTTCGTCAATCAATTTATGTTCGAGTGCTTGTTGAGCGGTGAACCATCTTTCATCATCCATCATTTCTTTTAACTCATCGTCACCCATACCGCTTTTGATCTTATAAGCATTTAAGATTGATTGATTAATATTTTTTAACACATTTGAAGTGTGATCCATTTCTCTATAATCTCCGTGAGTTGAGATTGTGGCGTTATGAATCATCATCTGACCTGTAGGTGACATTCTTACTGTTTTGCCTGCCATCGCAACCATAGATGCAGCAGAAGCGGCAAGTCCTACAATATTGACGGAAATACTCTTTTCAGACGACTTCAACAGGGTATAAATTTCACTACCTGCGAACACCGATCCCCCACCACTATTGATTTCAACGACAACATCACTTTCATCAACATCGGATAGTTCCTGTTCAACTTTTCGTGGACTAGTCGCTTCCCAACCTATCCAATCATAGACATCTTGGTAATCATTGGGAATAATCACTCCGCTAATTTTGATTTTTTTCATTTACTCACCACCTTTCTATTCATCAGCTGGTCTAGTGTCTAATCTACGAATGAAGTCATTTCCACCTTCATATGGTGGTCTACCTAGAATTTCCCTTACTTCGTTTGGAGTTAAGATTGCCCTATCAACATAGTCAACCAAATTTAATTTTGTCTCCATGCTCGCAAACGTTAGATTGCTAGATTCAAAGATAATCTTGTTTCCATAACCTCGTTCACGCCTTGAAAATAGCTTTCTTGTATATTCATTCGATAGCTGGACAATCTCAGGTTCGACAGACGTTTCATAATAGCTGATCCACTCATCTTCGTTATAACTAGCTTGTACAATTTTATCGTTCGTGTTAAAAAATGAATAAATACGTTGAACTGTTTTGTCCATCTGTTTTTCATTGGGAACATAGTCTTTTGGTTCCACTTGTTGTGCGTCCGCCTTTGCATCGGTTGCAGCAACGCCAACACTGTCACTTTCCACACTCAAATAATCATTAACAAAGTTTTTCGATGCTGCCTTTAAATCTTCTGGACGTAACGTTTGATTAAATTTGAGTAGCCACTTAACGATATTTGAGTTCTTAATCGCTTTAACGATTCCTTGATCGGTAGTATTGACGATTTCCATTAACGGCGCTAACGCTTCCGCATTCGAATCACCGAATATATCATTCTCGTTAAAGTCTTTTCGTAAGTGGATGATGTCACTATATTTAAAAGTAAACTGTTTCCCGTTAATCGTTTGGAAACGTAAATACATGACCCCATTCTTAATCACCGCTTCACTTGATACCGCTGTAATTGGGTAGATTTCTATAGCAATACCATTATCATCACGGTTGATATAAGCAAATGCATTGTTATTTAACTCTAATTGAACCGCTAGTTTCTCTTGTAACTGTTGTCCAGTCATATACGGATTAGGTTCTTCTAACAAGAAACGCATATATGCTTCGGGGTTAACAGATGTTTCCTTTTCGTTCTTGCGGATGTGTTTCGCTACTGCCTTCCCAATCGCTCTAGCTTTCGGTCTGATAGCTGAACGAACAATATCAGATTGATAAAGACGGCCATTCCAGGAGTAGTATCCGCCCCCACCATCCGCAATCATTTTAACGTTCGTCACAGTCGTTCCTCTGCTAAACCTATTCTTTAATTTCTCCCACACTTTCAATGCATCACCCCCTTAAATCATACTTTGGTATTCTTCGTAATGACGCTCTAGCACCACGTAGGCGTTTAGCATAGAAGCAAACCCATCTATTCTTTTCTTTTGATCTGTCCCTTTAATGGGCTGTATGTTTCCGTTTTTATCTTCCTCGTAAGATACGTTTGATAAATTCCATTTTAAGATTGGATTATTATTGTAGATTACTTTTTTAGACTCAAACATTGCCCCTAACGACTTCATGGGAGAGGAGAGGGTTTTCTTACCCTGGATCACATCTTCAAGCGCATCTTGTCCAAAGTGCTCTTTTAATTCGTCCACAAGATATATAGCTGACCAACTATCGTAACCGATCCATGGCAAATAAATATCTTTTTCGCGTTGAACTTCATAAAACCATTCGGCTACATCTTTATAATTAATCCTGTTACCTTGTGTCGTTCTCAAATACCCCTGTTCTTTCCACAGGCCATAGGGAATTCTGTCTTCCTGTGTCCGTTTATCCAACAAATCTTCAGGCAACCAATACATTTGATCAACGTATACATTTTCATCGTTTGGAAGCATAAAA
>RWZE01000088.1_pt1 | contig 22425 bp, 28 predicted proteins | sample 2187721 | NCBI WGS metagenome assembly RWZE01 (sample SAMN10531867, study PRJNA481165) | viral metagenome | isolation source: viral particles purified by filtration and ultracentrifugation from about... | host: Nasonia giraulti 16.2 | place: USA:Tennessee | collected 2011-04-01
GCCGTTAGCTCTAATGGACAAGTCACAGCTGTGTCAGCGGGACAAGCAACGATAACAGTCACTGCGGAAGGTGAAACAGACACGGCTACTGTTAATGTTACTGAGCCGGAACCAGAACCTGATCCAGAAGAACCACCAGAAGAAGGTACTGGAGACGGTGAAGAATAATGGAAGAATTGCTTAAACTTGCAAAAGAACATTTAAAAATTGATGGAGAGCAGGACGATTCAAGTCTTGCTCTTTTTATTGAATCAGCAAAAGAGTATTTTTCCAATGCAGGTGTGAAAGAGGAAGGTTCTTTCATTTATAAATTAGGAATTTTAATGCTTGTTACCCATTGGTACGAAAACAGGACAGGGGTATCTGATGATTTACCACAAAAATTAACAATGGGATTGCAATCTATCATTTTGCAATTAAAAGCAGGTGGTTAGATGGCCAGAAGAATTAGAATAAGTGATTTAAAAACCCGTGTTTCTTTTTATAAATATATACCCAAAAAGGGGCCGGAACCAGGTGAAGATGAAAAAGAACGACTGTATGACTGCTGGGCAAAGATTGACTCTGTGTGGTTAAAAGATATTGAATTAGCCAAAACCAATGGGACTCTTGAAGATTTGACAATTGTTATGAGAGACCCAAGGAGAACTTATAAACCCAGCAATAAACATTATATTGAAATTAAAGATAATGCATTTAAAGAGAAAAGATACAATGTTAAAAGTGTACAACCCGACATGCAAGATAAGCAGTTTATCACAGTGATTGCGGAGTTGGTGGCATGGGAGTAAAGGTTACTGGGCAAAAAAAATTAATAGCTGAATTAGAAAGAAGATTCGGTAAAGTTAACATGCAACGTATTACTGATGCAGCTTTATCAGAAGGTGCAAGGGTATTTGTGGCAGAGTTAAGAAGACAATTCGCCAGTTGGAAAGATACCGGAGCCAGTTATGATGAAATAACGATTTCAAAGCCGATGACAATTGGTGGAAACCGAATAATAAAAATCCATTGGCGTGGCCCGAAAAATCGGTACCGCATTATCCATCTTAATGAGTGGGGAACTGCGAATAATCCCAACCCACGTGGTAAGGGTGCGATCGCAAGAGCAATGCGGAACGCTGAAAAAGAATATATAAAATCTGTTAGAAAGGCGATTGAAAGGGGGATTTGATGGACATTTTAAATGAGGTTTATAAAATTTTGACATCGAATTCCTTTATACAATCAGAAGTTGAGGACAGAATCAAATTTTGCGAGTATCCAGAATCAGGAGATAAAAACGGTCCTATTATTGTGATTGATGAAGTGGACTCAGATTCACCATCTGATTATGCGGATGATGTTTGGCTTACATCTGATTATTTCATTCACATTGAAGTGTGGACACAGGGAGAGAATGGAAGAACCAAGCGAGATACGATAGCAAAAGAAATCAGAAGCATAATGTGGAATGAGTTGCGTTTTAAACATGTGAGCAGTATGAAACCAGAATATGATTCAAGGACAAAAACTTGGCGGGATGCCAGAAGATACAGAGGAAAATTATACAGAAAAGATTTAGACACCCTTTAGGTGTCTTTTTTTAGTTAAAAAAAGGAGAGATTTATATGCCAGAGAAAACGTATAAAGCATCAATTAACGTAAACGATTTCCATTACGCTGTGTTAGATAGTACAGACAAAGTAGTTGATAACATTGAGCGCGTAAAATTTTTAAAGGAAATCACTGTGGAAGCACAGCAAGAAATTGCAAAAGCATTTGGTGATGGCGAAGTTGCCGAAATGGCTACATCAAATGGCCCTATGACAGTAAGTGGTTCATTCCATAAGATACCTCAAGAGGACAAAGATAAAATTTTCGGATTGAAAAAGATTGGAAAGTTAAGCTCTTATGGTCCAGATTCCAATCCACCTTATGTAGCGATTGTTTTTACTATCGAAGATCAAGACGGTGGCAAAGGGTGGTATGGTTTGGCAAAAGGAAAATTCACAATGCCTTCTGTAAGCGGAACGACTAAAGAAGAATCAATAGAATTTGGTAATGAAGAAGTAGAAGGAGAGTTTATGTCACGCGTAATTCAAAACGAACGTGTGATGCGCTTAAGTGGGGAGGATGCTCCGGGAGAAACAGAGGTACGAGATGAGATTTTCCAAGCAATCTTTGGCAAACCTTATCCTGACTCTGAAACAGAACCGGAAGAACCAGAAACCCCCTAATACACCCGTAAATCTTAATTTAGATTCCAGGACTGACGAAACGATATCACTAACCTGGGGTTAAATTAAGCTCAGGGATTTAACAAACATCGGAGCAGTTTAATTCTGCTCCGTTTTTATTAACTAAAAATAGAGGAGATAGATAAAATGGCTAACTTAAAAAGAAATATGATTAAACTTGTAAAAAATCCAAAAGAGGCAATGAAAGGTGCAGAAATCCAATTCGACACGTACTGGACTTCTCCGTTTTTACCAGCTGAGGTAACGTATGAAGCGCTTGATTTAGCTGATCAGATGCAAGATGAAGAAAAAGCAAAGAAATTAAAAGAAAAAGAATCTGCAGAGATGCTTGAAAAATTTGTTGTAAATAAATTATATGCTGGACAATTTACTTCCAGTGATTTACGCAAGAGATTTCATGGACCGGACTATATGAATATGTTACAGGATCAAGTGTTATTTATTGCACAAGGTCACCAAAATGACGAAACAAAAAAGTTCCTGGAGAAGAAGAATTAACGGATGAGGATTTTTCTTTCGCTAAACAAAAGGAATATATGGACAAGCTCATTCGAGAATGGACAGAACAAGGTAAAGACGTTAATGAATTTCTAAATATGCCCTTTGCTTTTGTTTTAGACATCTTAGAAGAAAAAAATAAACCCAAACGAGTTACTTCAGTTTTAGACCTACCTTGATAGAAAGGAGGTATATGCTATTTGGAAAAAATCGAAGGATTAAGTATTGGACTGGATTTAGAAACACTACGTGTAGAGCGCGGCTTAACTGGCTTAAAAGACAAAATAAGAACTGTAAACAGCGAAATGAAGAAGAATATGTCTTCTTTTGATCGCTCTGATAAGTCAATAGGTAAATATGAAACAAGACTTGATGGCTTAAATAAAAAACTTGAAGTTCAAAAATCAGTCGTAAAAGAGGCAAAGTCTGAATATGAAAAAATGGTCAGGGAGCACGGCGAAGGTTCCAAACAAGCCGAAAAGGCTGCTCGTGAATACAATAATCAAGCTGCATCTTTAAACAATCTTGAGAGATATATCCAACGCACAAAAAATGAACTTACGAACTTAAAGAAAGAACAAGCTATTGCAAATAGTGGATGGACTAAGGCTGGTAAAGGATTAAAAGATTTTGGAAGCAAATTAAAAGGCATCGGTACTCAAATGTCGGATATCGGTGGACAATTAACCAAAAAAATCACCATGCCAGCTTTGGGTGCCGTGTCCGCGTTAACCGGTATAGCACTTGTTAAAGGTTTTGATAGACTAATCGGCATTGATACCGCACAAGCTAAATTAAAAGGCCTAGGTCATGATGCTGAAGGTGTAGAAAAGATCATGGAGTCTGCCCTTGATGCGGTTCGCGGAACATCTTTTGGTATGGGTGAAGCTGCAACCACAGCTGCCAATGCAGTTGCTGCAGGAGTAGAACCGGGGAAAGAATTGACAAAGTACTTATCAACCACTGGTGATGCTGCTGCAATAGCTGGATCAAGTATGAGTGAAATGGGAGCGGTCTTAAATAAAGTAAAGACCTCAAATAAAGCCTATAACGGTGAGTTACAGCAATTATCTGATAGAGGATTGCCAGTTTATCAATGGTTAGCGAAAGAGGCAGGCGTTGCAGCAGAAGAAGTAACTAACTTGGCTTCAGATGGTAAAATATCGTCTGAAATGTTGATGAAAGCTATTGAAAATAATATTGGCGGAGCAGCACAAAAAATCGGTGAAGAATCCTTTACTGCAGGTCTTGCAAATATGTGGGCAGCTGTTAGTCGTTTGGGAGCTTCCTTTTTAGATGCAGGTGGTAAAGGTGGAGGATTTTTCTCTCAACTAAAACCTTTAATTGTTGATTTTACTGGTCGTATAGATACAATGGGGGACTTTGCTGAAAAAGCTGGAGTAAAATTTGGTAAATTTTTCACCGGTGTTATAGATAAAGCAAAAGCATTAAAAGAAACGTATGATGGTTTGTCTCCATTTATGCAGGATTTGATTAAAAAGTTTGCAATATTTGGAAGTGTAGCAGCTGTCGGGATTGGACCAGTACTTTTGGTTTTAGGTAAACTAGTTATATTTGTTGGCAGTGTTTCCTCTGCGTTTGGCGGACTATCTGTCGCAATTGGTAAAGTCGTTGCGCCATTTGGTGGTCTGTTTAAATGGATTGGTGGACTGATAAAAAGGTTTGGTAAATTCACTTTGAATATCGGTTTCTTATCCAGAGCAATTGGAGTATTGACCGGTCCTATCGGTTGGATTATCACCGGGGTATTAGCATTAGGTAGTGCATTCGTTACGGCATATAAAAAGTCAGAGAAGTTCCGAAACCTTATCCAAAGTATAGGAACCTTTTTTAAAGATTTAGGAATCACAATTTATGAATTCTTAAAGCCTGCAATTGATAAAGTGGTTGAAGTCTTCACGGGCATATACGACAGCACAAAGGATATTTTACAGAACAAGGTAATTCCATTTATTAAGAATACTTTCGAATCTGTCTCTGAAATTGTTGGTAATGCACTATCAAAAGTAACCGAAGTAATCAGTAATGTATGGGGGAATCTAACAGAGTTTGTTGCTCCATATATAAAATCCTTTACTGATTTTATTAAAAACGCTTGGTCTAGTTTAACTTCTTGGTTCGGTTCAAGCTCCGGGAAGATGTTAAATAAAGCGGTAGGTATCTTCGGAAAAATAAAAGATGGCATATCAGAGGGCATTTCGACTGCCGTTGGTTTTGTTAAAAAAATATGGGGCGGCCTGATTAATTGGTGGAATAAAAATGGCGATAGCATTTTATCAAAAGCAACATCCGTATTTAATGCAGTAAAGTCTAATGTATCTACAGCGGTTTCTGCTGTGGTTTCATATGCAATGAGTGTGTGGGGCAGACTTACAGATTTTTGGAATGAACATGGAGATATGATCCAGCAGGCTGCTAAAAATGTGTGGGGTTTTATTAAGACTGTTGTGCTTGGTACTGCCACAGTCGTCTGGAATGGAATAAAGAAATTTTCATCAGGTATATACACATCCATCAAATGGGCACTTGATAAAATATCCATCGGCTGGAATGTTGTTTGGCCAAAAATATCTAAGGTAGCCCTAGGGGCTATAAATGGTTTGAGCAAAGGAGCAAAGATAGTCTTTCCATATATCCAAAAAATTATTAAAGCTACTATGTCCGTAATAGAAAAAATCATGACTGTTGTCTGGCCAGTAGTTAAATTTATCGTTATCGAAACTTGGAATGCTATAAAAGGAACTATAGACGGAGCACTAAAGGTTATAACTGGGTTGATACAATTTTTCAGCGCTTTATTTACTGGAAACTGGTCTGAAATGTGGGATGCAGTTAAAAACATCCTTTCGGGTGCAGTGAAGTTTGTATGGAACTTTATCCAGGTATCTTTCTTTGGTCGAATCATCAAAGGCGGTATGCTGTTTATCAAAGGCTTTGCTGGTCTTTTTAAATCAATGTGGACTGGTATAAGTAATCTATTTTCCGCAGTGATTACTTGGATTGTTGGTTTTGTTCGAAGTAGTTTCACTACCATGAGCAATACTGTTGGCTCCATAACGCAAACAATTTGGAAAGTGATATCAACAATCTGGAACGCAATATGGTCATTCTTCAGCAAAATAATATCGACCATTGTTACCTTTGTAAAAAATAGTTTCACAGGTCTGTGGAATATAATCAAAACTATTTTCAACGGCATCAAAGATTTCATAACATCCCTTTGGAATAATGTATTTAGTTTCTTTAAAAACGTCATTAAGGGAATTGTTGATTTCGTTAAAAATAGATTCACCGGAATGAAAGAAAGTACGTCCAATATTTTTACTACAATTCGTGATACAGCTCAAAGGCTCTGGAATGCAGTAAAAGATAAAATTTGGAATCCGGTTAAAAATATCGTTCAGAATGTTAAAGATCGATTTTCAAATTTAAAAACAAGTGTGTCGGGTACGTTTAGTAATCTTCGGGATGATGTGTCTGGTTGGATTCAGAAAATGGTGCAAAATGTAAAAGACATGCCTGGCAAAATGGCAGACGGCATAGCCAAAACCATTGGTAAAGTTAAGACAGCTTTTGGAAACATTGGCAATACAATGATTGATACTCTTGCAAAAGGAATAAACGGTGTAATTACCGGAATCAACTGGGTTTTGGATAAATTGGGAATAAAAACAAAAGTAGGTTATTGGGCTAATAAAAAAGTTTCTGTGGGTGGTGCAGCTGCATCTATAGTAGGGTATGCTCACGGTACCGAAGGACACCCAGAAGATGGTCCAGCATGGGTAGGTGATGGTCGAGGAAGAAACGCAGGAAGAGAATTAGTCCGGTTACCTAACGGTAAGGAATTTTTATCACCAGCTAAACCAACATTAATGCCAAACATGCCTAAAGGAACACAGGTATTGTCAGCTATTGATACAAAAGAGTATCTTAAAATGCCTGCTTATGCCGGTGGTATTGGTGACAGTATTAAAAATGCTTTAGGAAATGTTTGGGGTAGGACTAAAGATATGGCAGGAAATATCGCTGGAAAGACCAAAAAGACTGCCTTTGATGTTTGGGACTACGTGGAAAATCCATCCAAGCTCTTAACAAAAGCACTAGAATTTTTAGGAATATATCCACAAAAATTTATTGGAGCATTAAAAGACGTTCCTGTAAGAGGATTTAAAAAGGCAAAAGATGGCGGCGTAGAATACCTTAAAAAGAAAATAGACAACATGTTTAGCTCAGGAACTGGTGTTGGTTTAGGTGCTGGCATATCTAATGTCGGTGGATGGGCGCTGCCAATCAGACGAGCTGCAGCACAGATGCGTGAGAAAGTAACAAATGCGGAAGTTAATGGCATACTGGCGCAGATACAGCGTGAATCAGGCGGTAATCAGCGTATTATACAATCGTCTGCAGTATGGGATGTCAATATGGCTAATAACAACCCGGCAAAAGGTTTATTGCAGTATATCCCGCAAACTTTTAACGCCTATAAGGTTAAAGGATTCGGAAACATTTTTGACGGTTATCACCAGCTGTTGGCTTTCTTCAACAACCGTACATGGAGAAGAGACCTTCCTTATGGTAAGCGTGGATGGGGACCAAGAGGTGGCCGTAAGTTTGGTACAGGTGGCTTAGTTAATAATGGGTTATACCATTTAGGTGAGGAAGGTTGGCCAGAATGGATTATTCCTACTGATCCATCACGCCGTACAGAAGCTATGAAACTACTAGCCTTGGCTGGCAAAGAGATATCTGGAAACAAACGCCCTCACCAGCTGCCAAATGTTTCTGGAAATGATAACCGGCAATATGATTATGATAGATCAGAAGAAATATCATTGCTTAGACGGCAAGTAGAACTCTTAACTGAACTTGTATTATCCAGCCGTAATATTGAAGCTAAGCCTGTTTTGACTGAGGGGGACATTAAACGTTCTTATGACAAGAGAGATTCAAGGGAATCTGCTAAACATGGCATTTTTACAGGTAGACCAGGGGGTGCATACTGATGCAAGATTTTTTTAAAATATACGATTTAAACTTTAACCCGATTCCCCTACCAGTGGATGATTTAGGGTATGGGTTACGAGGTTTAGATTTAGAAGTGTCCTCTATTGGTCAAGAAATCACCGAACACAGCATACCGAGACGTCCTGGTAAGATTACCACAGGCGTTCGGGATGACGACAGGGACATGAGTATAAAAGGAAGAATAAAGGCTATGAACGCAACAGACTACAGGTTGAAACGCGACCGAGTCTTTGCGTTTTTTAAATCTTTGGGTGCTTTTTATGTAACAGAGTCTCAACAAGGTAACAAGCTCATGAAAGTAAGAGTAGTAGATAAATATACGCCTGAAAGACCAGATAATATGCAGACTTACGCATTTTTAGACATTCCATTAAAAATAGACGGCCACCCATATTGGGTGAGCCGTTTTAAAACGATGGATTTGCATAATAGTAAGGGAATTCCGACTAATGGAAATTGGTCGTTTGGTATGGGTGTTGATGTAACTCCTGATAACTTAATTTATCAATACCAAAATGTTAATGAATTTAATATTTACAATGCAGGAAGACCTTTAAAAGTCATACAAGAAAAAGATAATTGCGAAATCAGAATTGAAATTAACCAGAGTGTTACAAGCTTTATGTTGTATGACGCAACTGGAGCTAAATGGGAGTATAATCCAACCAAAAAAGATGACTGGGCTTTGAAAAATGGAGATATCATTATTTTTAACGGTCATGATGTGAGATTAAATAAAACAACTATTATGGAAAGAACCAATCGTTATTACCCGGTGATAAATGAAGGGGTTAATAAATTTAAAATAGATGGGTTATCTAATTTTAAAATCACATTTGATTTTAGATTCAAGTATGACTAAAAGGAGTGAGAAAATGCCACGGAAAGAAATAAAAGGACCCATTAATGACCTGACTTTAAACAATACAAACCACAATTTTATGGAACTATACAACATGCGAAATGTATTACAAACGCAAATAAATGATTTAGTGCTTGGCTCTGGTGATAGTAACCCAGAAGTAGTTCAGTCTCGAGGGGGGCATCAGGTACTGGCAGACAGATTAAATTCAATGGATACTGATACAAATGATTTAGATATAAAAAAAGCTGATAAAGTAGCATTACAAACAGGTTTAAATTCAAAAAGAGATAAAAATGTAGAAATTGATATGTCTGATTTAAGTCAAAATGTAAGAGAAGCGTTCACCGGTGGTTCCACGCCGGTAGTTGGTGAAGATTCTGTCGGTACAGTGAATTTAAGGAAAGGAGCTGTGACGTCAGATAAAACCAGTAATGATATGTTAATTAAGACTCCAGGTAAACGTGATGAATCTGATTTAGATTATATTTGGGAAGCAGGAAACCACCTTGTTAATGGCGCTGCTAATCAACCTACCAGTGCAACTTCCGTGCTGACAGTAACTAGATATAAAAGCGACAATATAAATGCTCCTAGTGTCTGGATAAAGCAAGATATTATGGGTATTGGTGAAAATTTCGAAAGCTTTACTAGAATTTTATACGTGAATGAAAATGATAATACTGTTGGATATAAACGCGAATGGAAAGAAATTGCAGAGGCGGAAAAGGATGAAGATAAGTATTTTTATTTAAACGGAGATAACTATGATCTTGATTCGACGTGGGTTAAAGGCAATTACATTGTCAATAGCGCGGTTAGAAATAACCCGTTCGGCGTTGGGGGCGCCATGACGATAGAAGATTACAAGACAAGTGTAACAAGCTCATCAAAATGGGTTACTCAAACCTTAACTACCTACGGTGGAGAGTTGGGAAGAAAAGCAAGTAGGCTGTTGTACGTCAACGAAAACACAGAAACAGTTAATTATAAGAGTGACTGGAAATTCTATGGAGGTAACCAATCAGGTGGTTCAGCTGAACCGAATAAAAAGATAAAATTACTTTTTATAGGAAATTCATTTAGTCTTAACGCAACTGAATATATACACCAAATGTGTGCAGAGGAGTATGTAGATGCGACTGTTGGGGTGTTATATATTTCGGGTGGTTCGTTAGAACAGCATTGGAATAATGTGCAAAATAACGGCAATTCATACGTTTATCACCTAAAAGATATAAACAATGGAGTACAAGCCTATACAACTCAGACAAATTACACTATTGATCAGGCTTTAGAAAGTGATGACTGGGACTACGTTGCATTCAATCAATCTAGTTCTAACAGCGGGGTTTATGAAAGTTTTGAACCGTATTTGACCAATTTGATAAATTACGTAAAAGATAAGTTGCCAAATGCAAAAATTGCTTTCATGCCTACCTGGGCATATTTTTCCGACTTTAACAACCCTGATTATGATTTCATCGAACCTGGAAGGTTTGATAAATATAATAATGATCAATTGACTATGTACAATGCAATCTTGGACACCTACAAACAGGTAATGGGAGAACATGAATTTGATTTGATTATCCCAGCGGGCACCGCTATCCAAAACGCACGTACTGACGAATTTTTAAACGGACTTGGATATGAACTAACTAGAGACGGTTATCACCTTAATGATATAGGTATGTACGCAGTAGGAGTAACCTTGTTTAAATCGTTATTTAAAAGAGAAATAAAATCGGGATATAAACCTAATATAAGTAGTAAGGAAGCTTATTTTGCGCAAGTATCTGCCACAACTGCAGTGAATAATCCTTTTACTATAACAAATATTTAGTATTGTTGTAGTAAATATTTCATAAAAGCAGTATAATAATACTAAAACTATTCGGGGGTCTTAGTATTGGAATTCAAATGGAAGTATATTCCTTATATTATAAGAAGTAAAATGGATATTGCAAAATCGTTGACAGCTGATGATTTTGAAGGCGCACCAATTGCCGAAGAGCCAGACGGGGATTTTCAAATGATAGATCTATACGGAACTACATTTTATAGAGATATAGAAACCGGAGAAGTTTCCTACTAATTAAGTAAAACAACCTAATAAATATCAGAAAATATGGTACAATCATCTTAAAAGAATAAAAGTAGGTGGTTGTAATTGAACAAGGTGAAGCTGGATAAGTACATTGAGTACGGAACCACGAAAGTGAAATTGATTTACAAGGAAAAGAAGTACAGAACGCAAGATTGTAGATTGAAGTACATCTTAGAAAAACACGACAGCAATAATTTAATTGTTATATTTAGTGGTCTTCCTAGACCAGGTATTAAAGCAAGATACAATTATATGCGAACATTGAGAAATGTTAAAGCCAATAAATTATTTATTCTTGATGACTTCGGTTATAGTCAACAAGGGGCTTATTATCTTGGAAAAGATAAAAAATTTGAAGTTGAAAAAGCTGTAAAAGAGCTGATCCATAAGGTTAAAATAGAACGAAACATTGACACAACTTTTTACGTTGGAAGTAGTAAAGGTGGATATGCTGCGTTGTTATTTGGGATACAAGATAAAAAATCTAAAATTATAGCTGGATCTCTTCAATATTTACTAGGAAATTATATCACTTATAACGAGAGACGTAATGAAAATATTATGAAGTGGATAATGGGCAAATCATACACGGAAGAAGATATAGATTATCTTAATGACCTCTTGAGAAAAAACATCGAGAATAATAAAAATAATGAATGTGACTTACATTTGCATTACTCAAATAAGGAATTCACGTATACCGAACACATGCAACACCTGTTAAATGACCTAAATTCATTTAACATCAATTATAGTGAAGATATTGAAGATTATGAAAATCACGGAGAATTAGCTTATTATTTTCCAGGCTATTTAGTAAAAAAATTAAATAGTTATATATAGTTGCAACGACACCCAATATTAGGTGTCGTTTTTTAAATGAAAAGAGGTGATTAAAAATCGAAGGACAACCATCATTATTCTTACTGGATTTAAAAGGCAAAGAATACCCAGCAATGGCAGAAGTAAATAGAAAAAAACGAGTAAACGGGCAGCGTGAATTATCGCTGTCTTTTTTGTATGACGATATAAACCAAGATTTTATGCATGACATTGAGTTTGGTTGGCAGGTGTTGTTCAAAGGAGAATGGTACACCATAACTAGTCCCACATATGCTTTGGATGGAGATAAATTCTCTGTTGGCGTGGAAGCTGTCCTATCATTCTTTGTGGATATGAATGGACATTACCTTCAAGACGAGGTGCAGGATAAATCAATGACTCCTGCTAATTACTTTAGAGAGTTATTTGAAGGTACCGGATACAGTTATGTATTAGTAGACAATCTATCAGCAAATACTCTGAATTACCAAGCTAATCAAAGCAAAACAGAACGTTTCCTGTATGGTATTGACCGATTTAACGCTGAATATATCATCCGAGGCAAAGTAGCCTATATATACGGTTTAATAGGCTCTGACAAGAATGTGATTCTTCACGAGGATTTAAACATCCAAGATGTGTCTATCGAGGTGGACGGCAGCGGTTTTCACACCTGGGCAAAAGGCTTTGGTGATAAGGACGAAAACGTAGAAGACAGCGATTATAAATTAGAAGTTGAAGAACACATCCCTGCATTAGTTGCAAAGCACGGATGGATTGAAGGTCCTGCAATTAGAGACGGTTCATATAAGTATGAAACTAATTTAAAAAGTGCTGTGAAAAAACAGATAGAAAATAGCCTTAAAATCTCTACTACAATCGCAGCAGTTGATTTGAGCAATAACGGATACTCAGAGATGCAATTTGAAGAAGGAGATCGTATTTGGCTGTATGTTACTGATTTAAAACAAAATCAGCAGGTCAGAGTGGTTGAGATTGATGAAAACTTTGATTGGGAAGGTAGACTTATTTCCTCCCAATACACTGTAGGAAATGAAGGTATTGCTGCACGGTATAAAACTCAGCAGTACAGCACGTTAAAAGATTTTCGTGATATTGCATCCGGACGAAAAACGCTAGAGTTTAACTGGCTTCCGGAAGCAATTAAACGTGCATCAGATATTATCAATGGAAATTTAGACAGTCATTTTAAATATGGTGCTGGTGAAATTATTGGTATCAATAGAAGCAATCCAAATGGGTATATGCGCTTTAATACAGATGGTTTGGGATTTAGTCGAGATGGTGGCAAAACGTATAGGAGCGCCATTACGTATGAGGGCATTGTTGCTGATTCAATAACTACTGGAACATTAAGGAGTATTTTGATTGAAGCTGTAGAGATATACGGCAGCGACATTTACGGAAGTAGATTTTATTCCGACAACGGTGATACTTTCATGATGATCGAAGGAGGAAATATTCATCTCGAACAGTCGAATGGTAGGCATCTCGATATAAGTCCTACTGGATTTTATGGCCGTAATGCAAATGGCGATGTAAGGTTTAGGGCAGATAGTTTGCTTGTAACAGCAGCAGCCCTTGGTACATCTAATTCTAACGTGTATTTAGCAGCTGATTCCGAAAATGAAGCTAGAGTAGTGGACATCAATGAAATCCCTAGTGATGGTGTCGCATCCAATTACACTTATCGCCCAATTAGAGCGTTGGGATATAGATTTAAGCCAAACGCCAATGGATACATTGGGACTGATTTGGAACTAAGAATTACATCTTCTGGGTTCCGGCAAGATAATGGAGATATTTATTATCGTTATATAAGAGCTGCAGGATATTACGGAAATATATTAGAGGTCAATGGAGGCAGCATACTATATCTAAGAACAGATAATCGTGTAAGGGTTATGGGCACAGGTTCTTCAAGTTCGTACAGCGATTTGCAAGCTCAAAGATATTTACTTCCCGATGGCAGCAATGCTTTTTCTGCCGGGACATTTTCAACTCTTTCTTTACAACCTGAAGAGGGTGAGGGAATTAAACTAGTGAACAACATCGATTTATTGAGATACACAAGCAACGGAAAGCCTGTTTATAGGATAAACGGGGATGATATTGCTGTCGATGATGTAGTGGCTAGTTTAGTTAAATCCGTTCAAGAAATTAACACAGAAATAAATCAATTAAAAGGAGCGTAATATCATGGAACAACAAAAACAGCAGCAATTTATGTCTAATTCTTTCGCTAATCAAATCGCAAACCAAGCGATAAGAATCGCAGAATTAGAATCTATCATCGGCGTACAGCAGGAAGAAATTAAAGAATATCGTCAAAAAGAAGTAGAAGAAAAGGCTAAAAATAATGGGAAGAAATCTGATGAAAAATGATTAATGATCTTATCAATCTCACGCAGATGCAGTTTTTCATTAAATATTGGTGGATACATGCAGGGGTTTTAGCAGTATCTGTCTTTTTAATTATATTAGATAAGGGAGAGGGCGAGATGTCAGCGAAAAGAAAAGTGAAAAAATCAGAAGATTATAAGCCGGTTCGGGTTGGAACAGACAATGGAAATATCTATCTCCAAACCAAAGCAGGAGGGGAGGCAATGGTTAAAGGAAACGAGGAATTGACAGCTGAAATTTACTATATTGTTCCTAACGACATTGCGGGATTTAAAGTCAAATCAATGCAGGTTGTGGACTATAAAATTCCTCAATTGGATAGAATTGAAACAAAGTTGGATAGGATTCTTGAATTATCGGAAAAATCAAACGCTGAATAAGCGTTATTTTTATGACTAAAAGCAGTAGGGGGTCGAGCATGCCAAATAACGAGGAGATGAGTCCTGTGGATAGAAATCAAGAAGATATTATCGCACTAAAACAGGATGTAAAAACATTAAAAGATGATGTACACAAGCTGCAGCTAAATGACATCAGTCAAGATAGTAAAATTACTAACTTGCAAACAACTTTATCTGCTATACAAGATGATACAAATTGGATACGCCGTAAGATTACAGGAGCCTTTATTACAGCATTAATTACAGCGATTGTGGCGGGCGTTGTTGGTGTGGCAGTAGCTAATATTTTTTAAGGAGGATGATTTATATGCAACAAGCAATTACAAGATTAGCAGTATTGGCAGTTTTATTATTAAATCAGGTGCTGGTGACATTCGGATGGAATCCACTACCATTTAGTGAGGAACAGATTTATGAGGGTGTATCTGCTGTTATTTTGGCTGTTGTAGCAATTTGGACATGGTGGAAAAACAATTCTGTCACCAAAGAAGCACAGGAAGCTGATCGTATTTTGAAAGCATCAAAAGATGATAAAGCAAGATGGAAGTAAGGAGTAGCCGCGGCTGCTCTTTTTAATTTATAAGGAGGTTTTATATATGGCATTTAGAAAAGTATCAGCTGACCAAGTTATCAGTATGCTTAAAGGCAGAAGTTATAAATACGCTCAAGTACATCATACCTGGAAACCTAACCACGCTGATTTTAATGGTAGTAATCATATTGCTCTGCAGCAGGGGATGTATAATTATCACACCGGCACTAGAGGATGGTCTGATATCGGGCAACATTTGACCTTATACCCAGATGGTACATTTGTTACTGGCCGTAATTTTGGCATTGCACCAGCTGGTATCAGTGGATATAACACCGGATCATTTATGATAGAAATGATTGGTGACTTTGACTTAGGAAAAGATAAATTGACTGGTGAGCAATTAAATTCAGCTCTTAAAGTCTATAATTACCTAGTTAATCACTGCGGCGCAAAAATCTTATTCCATAATGAAAAAGCAGCAAAAAGTTGTCCAGGTACTGGCATTGATAAAGTTAAATTTGTCAAAGAGGTTACCTTATATAACGGCAGCACTAAAACAGTAGATGTTAAATCTTCCGGCAGTGGTAAGGTTAAATCGACTAAAACTAAAAAAGTTAATTGGAAAAAGGTAACTGGTAATTGGACAGGTCAAACGCTTGGAAACGGTGAATATGGTGAGCCTGTTAAGCAACTACAGACAAAGCTTGCTAATAACACCCCGCCGTTTTATCCAAACAAAGGAGCTAAAAACAACGGCATCGATAGTTATTACGGCAATAATACCGAAGATGCTGTTCGGCGTTTCCAGACCTACTTAGGCTTAGATATAGATGGATTGGCTGGAAAACAGGTGTATGGCGCATTAAATGGTACAAACCAAGCGAGTGGCGTTGACTTAATTGTGGATGGTAAATGGGGTACAGGTGTCAATGAAGCATTACAAGATTACTTTAATACTACTGTGGACGGAGTGTTGAGTGGCCAGTCTCGTAATAGTGTTACAAATGCTTTATATGGCGGTGTCAACTTTGGTAGTGGCGGCAGCTTAGTAATTAAAGCTCTGCAGCGCAAATTAGGTGTCAAGGCTGATGGATTACTTGGGCCAGCAACTATCAAAGCACTACAAAAGTATCTTGGAACTACTCAAGATGGTGTGTTAAGCCGTCCATCAATGGTAGTCGAAGAAATGCAACGCAGATTAAATACCGGCACGTTTTAATAAACTAAGCCTTCACATTAACAGGTTGTAGACATACAATGCTCTATGGGATATTTGGAAATTGCTTTGGCAATTGGGACTCAAAGTTTAGGCGCTCGTGTAGATAATTACGGGCGTCTTTATTTTCGTTTATTGTACCAATCCAACGAATCCAGAATTTCTATATTTCGAATTTCATAAAGGCTGCAGCTTGTCAATCGGCCATCTATCAGCTGCAGATTAATCTTATTACCGCCATATCCGGTTACTTTACATATTACGTCTTTATAAAAGCTCCCATTACGTATAATGTTTGCTTGGATTGCAATTGGATATCTCATTACAAAAGCTCTATGCAGCACTTGGGATATTTCTACCTCAGACATTTCTTCTTTTCCTTCAACCTCTTCAATTTCATTATCAATTCGTTTTAGCGCATCTGTTTGGTCAGCCAAAATCATTCCTTGCCATTTTAAAATTCCGCGGTCCTTGTATCCAATACTTTCAGGCGTGAAATGTGTAATAGTGTAATTTTCCATCAGTAACCAATCCTCCATTACTAAAAAATAACAGTACACTTGTTCTTGTTTTATGATATACTTATATTATAACCAGAACAAACATTCGTCAAACGGTAATTTATGGAGGTGGGTCAGATGATTGGATTTTTGATTAGTGCGATGGAGAATAAAGAAAAAGTTATGATTTATTATATCGATTCAAAGGGCGAAGTTAGCCAAAGGATTATTAGAATAGTGGATATAGGTGATGCGAAGGTTCTTGCATATTGCTATTACAGAAAACAAGTACGTAGCTTTAAATTAAATAATATTTTATCATGTGGTCAGCCGAAAAGGAGTGTTGGAGCATAGTGGAAAAGCCAGCGTTAGATTTTGACCAAATAGAGCTTAAAGGGATTAGGATATCGGATGCTTACGAGTGGGGAACAGAAGTACAAATTAAATATTTTAATGATAATGAGTTTAAAGAAATCACCTGTAAAATAGATGAACCAATAAACATCTGGGATATGATTATTAAATGTTCTAACAGTGATGGGAAATTAGAAATTCCATTCAATTGGATAATCCAGGTAGAAAGTGTATAAAAAAAGAGGGGATAAACCCCTCTTACTGTTCTTCCATTTCTTCTTTACTCATAAAAATCATTTCAAATTCTGTATCTTCCCCAACTTTACCATTAATCGGATCGACACCTCCATTTATAACTTCGTACGGAGCTTCAAACGTCAAGTTAATGCTTTCTGGAAGGCTATCATCTTTTAATGGTACAATGAAGTAGCCCTCTTGCATTACCTGTCCATGATAAGTCATAACAGCCTCGTTTTCAGACATTATTCCGTAGTCTGGATATACTTGTTGTTTGTCACTAGTTACGATATGTGAAGTCCCGTTAAAATCAATCTCCATATCTGTAGTGTTTTCAGCCTCTGTAAAAATAAGTAATGCTCTTGAGTGTTCTTTCCCAGCAAAACGTTCTTCCCATTGTGCTTCTTCACTTAATTCAATGTCGACAAGAGAGACGGTCATATTTAAAAGAAAACCATCAAAGTCAATTTTATAAAAACCTGGCTCTTGGTCTTCGTCTTCGCTGTAGTACATACCAACTAAGTCAAACGTGCCATACTCATTTTCGAAAGAATATTCATCTTCTTCAATTGTTTCATTTTCTTCTGTATTATCATTTTCTGCTTTTTGGTCCTCTTTTTGTTCTTCCTTTCCCGATTCTGCGTCTGATTCATTCCCGCAAGCAACCAAAAACAATGATAGTAATAATACAAATAGTAATTTCTTCATTTCTAAAATCCCCCTTTTTTATATGTATAGGAAAATTATACCTTATCTTTGTAAGGAATAATATACCTATTCATCTTCTAATTTATAAAGATCATCTACCTTGCAATCCAAAATGCTCGCAAGCTTCATGGCATTTATCAAAGATGGCATACTATGTCCATTAATCCACCTAGATAAAACGATATGGCTAACTCCTAATCTCTTTGCGACTTCTTTTTTGGACATCCTACTTTTTGCAATCCAAACATTTATATTATTATTCATATGCATCACCTATAAAAATATTTCCACAAACTAATGTAATAATCCTTTATATTATTAGTTTAATTTTTTAAAGTAATATGTTATCAAAAATAAATTATCATCATACACTTTATTGTGACCAGTAAATGTTGGCGCGTTTATCTATTAAAAACTACTGGTGCATCAACAAGCGCATATTCGCACGAATAGTCAACCATGCGAATACCGAAGCGTATATGCGTACGAATAGGGGTGCGAATATGGATTTATTGATTGGTGGAGGGTTGGCAGCTTTTACGATTTATGCAGCTACTAAGTGGCAAAAATCTGATAAGGATAAAATACAGCGTACATTCCGGAATCTAAACTATAAGGTGAAGGATCGTGAGCCAAAACATTTTAAGACTCATAAGACTGATCAATATACTTTATATAGCTATCACGTTCCATATGGACTTGTGGATGATGATAAATTAAATGTATTGGAAAAGGTCTTAAATAAGCCAGTAAAAATTATCTTCGCTAAAACTAAACTGCACATCAAAGTATATAAGCAGATGTTACCTACCAAGGTTGACTATGACTGGCCAGATACAGAAGGATGGACATTACCTATAGGAACATCATTAGATGGCCCCGTAATACATGATTTTGATAAGATACCTCATATGACAATAGCTGGAATGACCAGGCAAGGGAAAACAGTGCTGTTAAAATTAATCATGGCCCATTTAATTAACAATCATCCTGACGATGTTGAATTTTACGTGATTGATCTAAAAGGTGGATTGGAGTTTTCACAGCATAATTATAAACAGATTAGATCAATTGCAAGTAATACATTGGATGCATTTAATTTACTGGATAGTTTATCTGATGAAATAGAAAGAGATATGGCATTTTTTAAATCAAAAGGGTACACCAATGTATTAAATACAAATATAAAAAAACGTAAATTTATCATAGTGGATGAAGGCGCAGAGTTAGTACCGCACAAGTACATGGATAAGGATGAAAAACTTGATATAGATTATTGCCAGTACGCGTTATCTAACATCGCAAGAGTAGCTGGGGCCCTTGGATATCGTTTAATCTTTGCCACTCAATACCCCACAGCTGATACTTTGCCCCGTCAAATTAAACAAAATGCTGATGCAAAGATTAGCTTTAGATTGCCCACAGAGGTTGCAAGCCGAGTAGCATTAGATGAGCAGGGCGCAGAGACGTTAAACAATGTCGGAAGGGCTATTTATCGCACTGCCGACAAACATGTTATACAGGTGCCGTACGTGACTGATTCAGATATCAAAAGGAGGTTTTCTGATTATGTTAGCCCAGCAGAAAAGACAACAGAGAGACGAACAGATACTGTTATCTTTGGATAGTCTTACGTATGCAACCAGAGAACAGCTGCAGGTAATAAATAACCTTGGTGGTGATCGTAATGCACAACGCATTTTATCCAGGATGGAAAAAGATAAATTATTGCTTGTTGCACGGATGGAGAAAAATATTTATTATTTGTCCAATAAGGGAAAACAGATAATCGGATCAAACCAAGGGAAATTAAATAAAAAAGAAATCACTCATGTGTTAATGCGTAATGACTTATACATTAAATTAGGGATGCCCTCTGGCTGGAAAAAGGAAAGGCCAGTTAAATGGGGAAATAATAAATTAATTCCAGACGCTACTTTTAAAAAAGATGGAGAGTTTCAATTTGTCGAGGTAGATAATCAGCAAACGATGGCAACCAATATCGAAAAGATAAAAAAATATAAGGAACTGTCTTATGTTATTTTCCAGCAATACAATCATCGGCCGACTGTCATTTGGTATGCTTCATCTGAATTGAGGAAAAAGAAGATAAAAGATATATGTGAAAAGCATGGATTGAAGTTTCAGGTGTATTAAAAAAGAGAGGGATAATCCCTCTCTTTGTGTTGTAAATGTGTTGTATTTGTGTTGTATACTAAATCATTTCATCAAATTCAGTTGTTACTATAAATCGTACAAATGCTGTATTAATAGTATTTGTGAATGTTTTTATTGTTTTTAAATTATTTCAAATTACTCTATTTTAATCGTGGGATGGTTACGAACCACGTCATGCAACGCTTATCATATCAGTATTTGATATGTGTTGCAATAGTAAATGTGTTGCAATTGTGTAGTGTTTAATTTTTACATTGCTTCAAACAACTTTTTAGTGTTGTTTATATCTTTAATTCGTCTTTCTTTAATCAAATGAGAATACACTTTTAAAGTGGTCTCAATATCAGCATGTCCTAATCTTTTCGATACATAATCAACTGATATATCTTTATATAATAAAACACTTGCGTGTGTATGCCTCATTCCATGAATGGATATGGTTGGAGTTATTGTTAAATTACGTAATAGATTTTTTAAAGCTTTATTTACCCCTGTGTTGCTATAGACTTTGTATTTGGAGGAAGGATTATAAAAAACAAGTTTGTGGATGTTATTAGGGGTTCGTTTAAACAGAGCGTTGAACATGTCCATTGTTCGTTGATCCATATCCAAAACTCTATTAGAAGTTATATTTTTTGTTTTCTTTTCACCTTCTCCATCATATGTTAAATATCCACGACCTTTATTAATAGTGATGGTATTGTTTTGAAAATTAAAGTCATCTCTAGTTAAAGCTATTAATTCACTGAATCTCATGCCAGATGTTGCAGCAAGAAGAATGAAATAATGAACTAATCTATTGCTATCTATTAATTCTTCATATAAAAATTTCAACAATGTTTGAAAGTCTTTATAGTTTATAATCTTTTCTTGTTCCGGTTTAGGGTCTTTTCCACCTAAAACAACTTTTCTTGTGAAATCCACATGTATTATCCCATCATCAATTGCATCTTTTACACAAGCTCTTATATGCGAGTTAACCTTATTAACAACTTCCTTTGAATATGTTTCACTTAAATAATTTATAAACCGTTGATAATCACTTTTTTTAATATGTTGAATGGGCGTGTTGTTAAAATGGTCATTAATGTAAATTAAGGTATATTTATAATTAGATAGTGTACCTTTAGAAAAACCACCTTTATAAAGTGATACCCAATCTTGGAAGTAAGTGCTAATTGGCTCTAACTTAGTATGAATTTTTTTACCTTTCTTTAATTTTGCTTCTATATCAACAGCTTCCGCAATAGCATCAGCCTTTTTTTTAAAACCTCCTTTTCGTATCGGATCATATTTACCGTCAGTGTATCTGCTAATTGTATATTGATAAGTCTTACCTCTCTTTTGATAAGTGGGCATTTTAATTCACCTCTATTTTTTTGACGTGTAAAGGATTCAAATATAAAACATATCTATTGTCAACTCTGACCGAAACTCCATATATTTCTTGATAATAGTTAATACTCATTTCTAAAAAGGATTCAGTCACATTTAAATGTTCTGCTATTTCATGTTTTTATCCCCTCTCGCATATAGCAAAATATTTTCCAATTTCTACAGAAACCAATTTTTTTGCAGCCCACCTTCTTGCAACATGCTCTTGTTTTCTATTTTTTAACTCTGATAAATCGGTAATATCACCATAAGAAGTATGGTGATGCCCTAATTCTTCTGCGAACACACAAGTTTTTTCAGTATATGTTTTAATTCTTTTGTTAATCCAAATGACACTTTCACCATACAACCCCATAATTTTGTTCCCTAAATCTCTTTCTTCAACTTTAACGCCATCTTTAAATGCTTCTTCTAATAAAACTTCGTACAACATCGACCCCGCCCCTTGTTCTCCTGTATTATTGACGCTGCGATTTCAAATAACTTTTAAAATTCTCAAGTTGTTTCAATTCTTCCTCTGTCCATTCGTCACCATCAAAATGCGCAGCAATAGTCATAATATCTTCATTTCCTTCTGCCATTTCTTGAAGTTCTTCTGTAGTAATATCCAATCCTTTACATATTTTAATCACATTATCAACGGATGAATTACCGATTCCTCTTTTTAATATCGATCTTAAAGTTGTATAAGGAATATCAATCATACGAGCAAAGCTTTTTACAGAGTGACCCTTTTCTTTAATAAGTCTTTCCACAATTTCAGTTCTTGTATCTTTTTGATTTTCCATTGTTTCTACTCCTTCAACTCATCTTTAGTAATTACGAAATTTCGTATCTCTTATAAATATTATATCAAATATATTGCCTTTGTAAACATATTTTATACGAAATTGAATATT
>RWZE01000090.1_pt1 | contig 21949 bp, 29 predicted proteins | sample 2187721 | NCBI WGS metagenome assembly RWZE01 (sample SAMN10531867, study PRJNA481165) | viral metagenome | isolation source: viral particles purified by filtration and ultracentrifugation from about... | host: Nasonia giraulti 16.2 | place: USA:Tennessee | collected 2011-04-01
AGATGTCTTAAATTTAAACCCATCAACGGCACGGAGCCAAAGATAAAACGGACTTAGCTCTTTAATAATCGGGAACCTGATCTGAATAAGTGTCAGATCACCACTGAGTGGTTTTTGGGGTGCGGTAGCTCGCTGTGAATCGGAAGTGAACTATTCGCGATAGTCATTACGGTTGCAATACGTCATCAAGTGCCTGCTGAGTGCGCACGATGCAAGCAAACTGATAACCAAAGCTTTGGGCGCCATGTGTGAAGCATGGAGGCAGCAAGTAGATTGCCCGCACCACCAAAAATTACTCAGGAGGCAATATGGCAACAATTACTGTTATTCCAAAAAAAGACAACGCGAAGAACCGCCGGTTAGCAAAGCAAATGGCGTTCTGGGACAGAAAGCGTGCGGAGTATGCAGCGAAGCCTAAAAGCCGCTCAGTGGAGGAGATTTTTGATTCAGTATTTGCGCCAGCGAAAGAAGAACGTCCGGTGCTGACACTGAAACCAACACAGTATTACCCATCTGGCGATAACTGCTGCCTGCCTAAAGTGGCAATTTTCAGCGGGGTTAAGGTCAAGCAGCCGAAAGGTGATTTCGGGATTACAGTGCGAGCATAACCCGGCGGGTTGTGTGAGCGCAGATACTAATTATAGCCCATTCGGTGAGTGGGCTATGGTGAGTTAATAACAGGAGATGGATATGAAATTTGAAGAATTACCGGAAAGTGTGCAGGTGATTGCTGCAAACTTATTGGCTGATAAGTTAAAAGAATCATTTTCTTTTGATGAAGAGTCAGCAAAAGAGATTGCTGACCCAATAAAAGCTGGATTTACCGAACTGTATAACGACAAAGCACCTGAAACACAATGTATTCCGGTGGTTGAGGTTATTACAGCTTAGCCTTTGCAGGGTTTAGCTGATCAATTTCGTCAGCTAATTTCTTGACCTCAGGCAGATTTATAGACCTGAGTGTCGCGACGATATTATTCCCATCAATTTCGCCGCGAGTCCACGCCATTACAGCAATAGCAAGTTTGATAGCTGTGATTTCTTCGGTACTGGCATTCATTTTCACGTTATCAACTGAATATTTCATATCAGATAAATTCCTTATTTTGACTGTGGAATGTTCAGGCTACCAGATTCTTTGGCTGTGGAAGTTGAAGATAGTCGCAAGACTGACAGCCCGGAAAGACGGGCATCCAGTCAGTATTGGGATTGGTGAATGCCGAATGACAATCGGCAAACGGTCGGGACAAGATAAGCAGCCGGAACGTCCTAAGCGAACACAGGGATGTGCATCTACGTTGACGGAACGGTCGGCTACGATAAAAAACACCGCGGCACTGAGCAGGATATATGTCACCTGCCACCAATCACCAATACTGACTAACCATATTCCCGAGTGAGCTCGGGGATCACAACGAGGAATAAACATGACGCGGTTAACCAATAACATCAAATCAGAAATCATCAAAAATGCCTTGGTAAAAGCTGGAATTCAGGAAGAAAAATCGCAGTTAAGAGCAGAGAAAAGCGCACTGGCGAACGATGTCAGAATAGCGGCTCTTGGTGGCGCTGAAAATGCTAAGAAAATCGATGATAAATACGCGACAGCGCTAGCGATTGTAAAAGAATTGAAACGTGATGCAGATGAATATATCCACATCAGCAACGCTACGGATGATGAAATATATCCGGCATTTGGAGGTCAACGCACAAGGTTGCGTTATGGGCGTGACGACCAAGGAGTGGTATTGCGTCTTCTCACTCCGGAAAACAGCAAATGCCTATTCCCTGCTGATCATGAGTTAAGCAAGCGGTTTGCTCAAATCGTTGATAAAGAATCCAGCATTGAGAAAAAAGAAGCCGAGATAAAAGCCAATGTAAAAGCCGCGCTGGACTCGGTGACTACGATTAAAAAACTCATTTCAGTATGGCCGGAAGTAAAAGAAATTCTCCCGGAAGGTGAACAGGAGCAACAGGCTTCACTGCCTGCGGTAAAAGTCGAAAATCTTAATTCTCTTATTGGCCTGCCAACAGAATCAGAAGCTGCATGACTAACACCCCGCAGCGGGGATAACTATTCGGACATCACGTAGCACAGGGAAGTGCATATAAATTAAGTCCTCATAACGATAGCAAAGACAACCAACGCAGCAATTAATACAAGAGGAACACCTACCGTAATTTTAAGGTACTTGATAAATGATTTTGTGATGGCTTTTTCTACAGCCCTCTCAATAACTGCTTCAAGTTGTTCAGGTGTTAAGTTCATATCTACTCTCCTTGGTTTTCTTAAATATACCCAGGGGGGAAATATTGTACAAAGGATAAATAACATGGAATTTAAGGGTACGCCGGGGCCGTGGTACACAAGCAATGAAGGTCGGTTACTGGTAAGGGATGAGGAATGGCAATGCGTTATTGCTGACGGTATCGGCTGTAATGGTGACGAGGAAGAAGTGGCGAACGCTAGACTAATAGCCGCAGCACCTGAGCTACTGGATCAGTTAATCCGATTGAGAAATAAAATAGCTGACTATCATCCTGACGACGATGACCATCTTGATGTTGTCGACGCAGTAATAAACAAAGCACTTGGCCGCGAATAGCAGCCCTGCTCTCTTTCACACAGAAGTAACCCACCCTATCCCACCTCGGGATATCAGCAGGTAAACAACATGAACATGCTTAAACAGCAGGAGCATCGCTACAAGCTTTGTAGTGAGAGTTTCGCACGTAAAAAATCAGGCTTAAAGCCGGTGTTAATTACATTTCTGGCGCTGACGGTTGTTCTGTTGTTCGCCAGATGAGGGGGATTTATGCAGCAACATATTGCACTGACATACGTCAATTCCTGTCACTCACAGGTGACATTACAGCGTGAACAGGAAGTTCACTTTGATGAAACCAGCAAGCTCAGAATCAGCACAGGAAGTGCAGAGGCTGTAATCGCACTGGTTGAAAGCTACAGGGATGTAATCACGGAAGATACGCTGAAGCTCATGGATGCGGCCGACATTGTCGACATGCTACGGAAAGCAGGGTTCGACATGGATGTTATCGCACAACTTGCAGGAAGGAGCGCAGCATGAACGCATACGCAGCACAGGATGCTCAGGAAGAGCGGCAACGGATTGCCGAACAGCGCAGGAAGCGTGAACAGGAAGAAAGGGATGATTACTGGTTTCGTGAAAGTGTCGGATTACCAACAGGACGGGTGCCGGCAGAATTTCTGAGCGGAGAATTCACATGATGGAATATCCGCGGCGCATAGGGAAATGCGCAGGCTCCGGCGGGACGTATGAGGAAAATTATCAATGCGCCCTGAAATCAGCAATTGAGCAAATGGATTTGCAACGACAGGGAAAGCCGACCGGAGAACCTTCACTGTCAGAGCAACGGATTGCCGAAACACTTTACAACATCTGCCGCATCACTGCCCTTCGCTACCCACCTCTCCCTGAAAGCATCAAAGCAGCACGGAAAGCCGCTGAAGCGCGGGCGTGGGAGGAATGGCGCAGAGAACATGGAAAAGTTACGGGTGTAGGCGGTATTGACTATTACGGCGACGGGCGCACGCAATCGCGGCCAGGTCAGAAATTGGGGGATTAATTATGAAGTTCTCAAAAGCAATGAGAAAGCAGGCAAAGCTCAGGCTGGCATTGACCGGTCCGAGTGGGTCAGGAAAAACATACGGCGCATTAATTATCGCCAAAGGGCTCGGCGGAACTACGGCGGTTATTGATACAGAAAAAGGGAGCGCATCACTGTACTCAGACCGGTTTAATTTCGATGTTCTTGAACTTGACCCGCCATTCTCGCCAGAGCGTTTTATTGAAGCCATCACTGCTGCGCAGGATGCCGGTTACGACAATTTGATTATCGACAGCCTGACCCACGAATGGAGCGGAACAGGCGGGTGTTTGGAAATACTGGACTCTCTTGCAAAGGCTAAATTTAGAGGAAATACGTGGTCAGCGTGGAGCGAAATCACGCCTCGTCACAATAAATTTCTCGACGCGATTCTGCGGTCTGATGTAAATGTCATCGCGACAATGCGGAGCAAAACGGAAACAGCTCAGATTGATAAGGGTGATGGGAAAAAGCGCGTTGACAAATTAGGGATGAAGTCAGAGCAACGCGACGGGGTTGAGTATGAATTCACCACAGTTCTCGACCTGAACCACGAAACTCACACAGCGGTGGCCAGCAAAGACCGAACAGGGTTGTTCAGTAATGCTGACTTTGCCGTGATTGACGAAACTGTCGGGCAGCGCCTGATGGAATGGTTGAATGATGGCAGGAGCAAGGCTGACATTGACCTCGCACACTTCACCGAATCAGCATCCAATGCTCAGGATATGGACACCCTGAAAGCTGCGTTTGCCGAAGCCTACAAAACTCTCCGTGACACACCAGAGCAGGCAAAAGCTCAGGAGGTGTACGAGTCACGCAAGGAAGAATTAACCAGCAAAGAGGCGGCATAAATGGCAATTAACGTAATTACTGTAAGCGGCAATCTTGGAAAGGATTGTGAACAACGATGGACTCCGTCAGGGAAAGCCGTTGCATCGTTCAGCCTGCCGGTGAAACAGGGATATGGCGAGCACGAAAAGACAACGTGGGTTATCTGCAAAATGTTCGGCGCGAAAGCTGAGAAATTGCCAGAGCACCTGAAGAAAGGAATGAAGGTGATAATTACTGGCGAGTTCGTCATGGAAGAATGGACTGGTCAGGATGGCAGTAAGCGCTCAGCGCCGGTGATTATCGTTAATCAACTGGACTTTGGCGGTAATCAGGCAGGAGGCCAGAAACCGCAGCAGCCGCAACAGCAACGGGTACAACAACCACCGGTACAGAATGAGCCGCCAATGGATTTTGACGACGATATTCCGTTCTGATAACCCCACCGTTTCAGGATGAAGCGTAATGCAGGGATGCTGAGATAAGGAGAGATGATGAGCAGACAGTTAATTGCAGTATGGTTTTCCTGTGGAGCAGCAAGCGCTGTGGCAGCAAAACTCACAGTAGATAAATATGGGGATACGCATGATATTCGCGTATTAAATAATCCGGTTAAAGAAGAAGATGGAGATAATATCCGATTCCTGCGTGATGTTGAAAAATGGATAGGATTAAAAATCGAAACCGTTGTTAATCCTGAATGGCCTAACGCATCTGCGGTTGAAATATGGGAACATCAGTAGTACATGTCAGGAATAGCTGGCGCCCCCTGCACCAGAGGATTAAAAAAGTTAGCCCGGAAGTATTGGGAGAAATCAAACCCGGCTCACTCTATCGTTCTTGGCTTCACATCGGAAGAAAAGTCCCGCATTGAGAACTTCAGGAAAAATGAACGACATGACCTTATTCCTATACTGGCAGATGAAAACTTAACTAAAGGTGATTGCTTCAAAATACTACTTGAAGCTGGCTTAACACTGCCAATGGTTTATCGCCTTGGTTATCCAAATGGTAATTGCATTGGGTGCGTAAAAGCAACGTCTCCAACCTACTGGAATCACGTCAGAAAAGTTCATCCTGATGTTTTTGAAAGCAGAGCTGAGCAATCACGGCGTATTGGCGCTCGCCTAGTTCGCCACAAAGGGGCGCGCATTTTTCTTGATGAGCTTCCTGTCGATGCTACTGGCAGACCAATGAAAGATATGGATTTTGAATGTGGCATATTTTGCAAACAAAAAACCGAAGATTAATTTCAGTGCCAGGGATGCTGATAACAGAGGAATGAATATGAAAAGTGAATACGTGATGCACGGTCAGGCAATGCAATTTGTCACGCCAGAACCAGACCCGAAAGATGTCTGTAACCTTTGCGGCGGACATGTCGGTAAAGATAATTTAATTCAGGGACAGGCAGCAAATATCTGCTTTGACTGCGCAGATTTGGCGAAGCGGTTGGCAGATGAAAAGCGGAAAGAAAGAGCAGATAAAGAATTGAATGACCCTGATGAAATTCTAAGAAATATGACTACCTGCTCAATGCCTGCTATTGCTCGGCAACTATACCGAGCGGGATATAGAAAGATTAAGGAGGGGGGATGGACAGTAATAATATAGAATTTTTACAGGCAGATGATTTAAATAATCTGAAACGATTCAATGAAACTTGCGAAGATAGTCAAGATTACGACGTACCAAAAGAAAAAATGCACCGCCTGGCTAAATTGGGAGTTGTGCGTCGTCACAGTAGAAACTATTACAGCATAACATCATTCGGAATGTATGTACTTAATCAAGGTGACGAATTATATAAATTGCCACTTAAAACGCAGTCTGATTACGATGCGGAATTCCGATTTAATTTAGCAAATAAAATTCGAGGCTCATCATGATGGATATATCACGACAGCAGTTTGAGGAATACATTAAATTGCATACCGACCCGACAGAGTTGGAAAGAAAATTAAAAAAGGCGAATAACGGATTAAATTACGCCGACCGGGATGTAGATTTAATGTGGATTGGCTGGCAGGCATCGCGCGAAAGTTTAACAGTTGAACTGCCTTTATCTCAGCGCGTAAGAGCCTATGACTATTACACGGACGGCTATAACAGTGGCGTGGATTGCTGCGAAGTTATATTGGAATCTGCGGGAATAAAAGTAATAAGAACCGACCAATAACATCATCTGGAAATAAACCATGACCATAATCGGATTTGTATTACTACTGGTAATGCACGGCGCTGCTGTGCCTGTTACCGATGATATTTATACGCTCGAAGAATGTGAGAGCCGCGCAGTGCAGATGATGACTGTGCGGAATGTTGAATTAGTGTGTGCGGAGGTGGTGGGGCCATGAAATTAGAGCAACTAAATAAGATTGAGTTCAATGTCAGTTTTTTAACCAATAAGTGCTATATCGGAACAGCTAAGCCTGCTGGTAAAGACATGCCAAAGGCACGGGTTATCACAGGAGATAAAAGAGATGTCACTGATGATGTTTTATCCGCTGTCGTCATGATTATCAGTAATAACAATAAAGATGGCAAAAGAACGATATTAACCACTGATAACGGAATGAAAGTTGGCTTTGATATTTATGAGGTTACTGATGAACAAATATCGTGACAAATCAGACTTTGAGATTAATAAGGCTGTGGCTGATAATTATTTACCATGCGATTACAGATATAATGAAAATGACAAAATTGTTGAGCTAATAGGAATAGACCTTTCATGTGAATTCGGAAGCTGTATAGATATAGAGAAAGAGCATGTTTACGGTAAATTCGACCCCTGCAACAACCCATATGACGCAATGCCGATTATTATTGAGAATAAGATATGTATGGCATATGACGTATTCGCAGAAGAACGGGATGGTGGTAATTGGGTAGCGCAACCTGCATATGGTTTTTCTGATGAGCGGGTGAGAAGCGACAATTATTATCGCGCGGCTATGATTTGTTTCCTGATGATGAAGGATGCGGAGAATGAAAGCTGACTACGGCGGGAGCACAACACCAAAGGAATTGCGTGATTTGTGGCAAACTCCCCTACCGTTATTTTCAGCACTGGACGCTGAATTCGGTTTTTACCTTGATGCCGCCGCTGATAAAAATAATACCCTCTGCTCTCATTATCTCACCGAAAAAGACAACGCATTAAACTCCGACTGGCAAAGCTACGGCTCAATATGGTGCAACCCGCCGTATAGCGACATACAGCCGTGGGTAAGCAAAGCCGCCGAACAATGCAGGAAGCAATTACAGCCTATCGTGATGCTGGTTCCCGCAGATACTTCAGTGGGCTGGTTTAAGTCGGCACTGGATACCGTCGATGAAGTCAGATTTATTACCGGTGGCCGGATATCGTTTATTAACGCCGGCACAAACAAATCAAAGAACGGAAATAATAAAGGCTCCATGCTTTTAATCTGGCGACCGTTCACCCGGCCCCGCCGGATAATTACCACAGTTAACCGTGATGACCTGATGGATATAGGCAACCGGTTACTGAAAGCTCAAATCTGAGGTGACCAATGACACCACAGGAAGCAGAGAACGGACGCAGACGAATAGCAAGGGAATGCCTGACGGAATTAATGCAGTACACATCAGACGAACAACACACCGCAATACTCGACAAATACACGCCGAAATTTAAACCACTTAATCACCTACGCTTTCCGGCAAAGAGAGTGCTCGGGTATTACGTGCGTACGTTACAGAAGGAGATGAAGTATGGATAACATTAACGATGATTCTTTAATTGACATGAAGTTCATGACGCGAGATGCTGGCTTCACTTCCAAATATTTCTACAGTCAGATCAATAAAGGCAACCTGCCCAAACCGATAAAAATCGGTGAGAGGTCGCGCTGGAAAATGGGTGATTACCGTAAGTGGAAAAACTCTTTTTCATGCCGTTAAAATGTCTTTGTGGGCATCTTTGCGGGCACCCCCCGCACACCAACATAAAATCACTAACAATTCCAATATAATGCGAGCGTGTTCGGTGTTTGCAGGGGACACCAAGACCGAATAACCTCGCATTACCCTCCGTTACCAATCCCCCTTGAAAAATCAGCGCTTCACCGAATTCACTGTTACCAGACATAACCGTACGTTACTTGACTGAACCATAATTTTGCGGGCATATTTGTGGGCATCAAAACAGAATCAAACCAAAGGTGCCCACATGCTGACAATAAAACAGATAGAAGCGGCCAAGCCGAAAGAAAAATCATACCGATTGTCAGATAGTGGCGGTCTGTTCCTTTTCATCTCAAAAGGCGGTGGAAAAATTTGGCGTTTCCGGTACCGAAAAGACGGAAAGGAGCAAACACATGTCATCGGCTCATATCCGGAAATATCATTAATAGAAGCCCGTAGGCTTCACGCCTCAGCAAAATCAATACTTGCTACCGGAGGGTCGCTGGAAACAAGGAAAGAAGCATCACAAGAAGAAAGCACCATAACTTTTGAAAGCGTTTTCCGTGAATGGTACGAGTTCAAAAAGGAGGTGTGGTCTGCCGGTTACAGAAAAGAAATGCTATCCATGTTTAATGATGATGTCTTACCGATTATTGGAGAGGAAGACATTGCAACTATAGATCCGCTACGTGTTGTAGATGTGATACGCCACTTCGAAAGCCGTGGCGCAATGGAAAGAGCGAGCAAAGCCCGCCGTCGCTGCGGTGAGGTATTCCGGTATGCGGTTATAACAGGGCGCTCTAAATACAACCCGGCGCCAGACCTAGTTGATGCCGAACGCGGGTACCGGAAAAAGCACTACCCATTCCTCACCAAAGAGCAGATACCCGCCTTTAACAAAGCGCTGTCAACTTTCTCAGGAAGTGCTATCAGTAAGATAGCCACGCAGGTTTTGCAATACACTGCGCTGAGAACCAAAGAACTCCGCTCCATGCAATGGTCAGACGTCGATTTTGAAAACAGGGTTATCACTATCTCTCCCGAAGTGATGAAAAGCAGAAAGCCCCATGTCGTTCCGATGTCAAATCAGGTCGTCGCGCTGATGGCGCAAATTAAGCCTATGACATCAGGAATATCAGATTTGGTCTTCCCCGGGAGAAATGACAAAAGAAAGCCAATAAGTGAGAATGCTGTATTACTGGTGATCCGGCAAATAGGTTTTGACGGAATAGCAAGCGGTCACGGATTCCGGCACCAGTTCAGCACTATACTTAATGAAAACGGATTTGACCGTGACCTGATAGAGCGCCAGCTTGCTCACGTTGACCGTAACGCAATACGCGGCATCTATAACCATGCCGAATACCTTGATCAGCGCAGAAATATGATGCAGTGGTTCGCTGACTATATTGACGAAATATCAAAGTAACAGGAAACCAACATGCACAACATCGCCAACCTGCCCCAAGATGAAAAAGACAAAATTAATGCCGATTTAGCCGCATCCGGTATCGCGTATAAAGAAAGACTCGGACTGCCGTATGATCTGTACGAAACAGAAAAGCAGCAGCCCGAGCATTTGCGCCCGTACTTCAGAGAGAGATTGGAGCACTACAGGGAGATCGGAAAAAGATTTCCGCGCGGGTTCGAGTACGAGAGGGAGTGATCATGTCACGTTCATGCTGACCTATCTTTACAAGAGTGGTAAACTCACGCATCAATTTTCGTTATGAGCAAATGTGATGATTAAACTGCTTGCCAAATACTTTTCAGTCAGCATTATCAGCGTATTCTACGTTAGGTCATGGTTGAATAAAATTTTAATTCACATAATAGTTAATACTTCATTAAATTCCACGGTGAGATTGTAATGCTTAAGTATAGAAAAGAACTTGACGGCCTAAGAGCATTAGCTGTTATTCCAGTCGTTATCTATCATGCGAAAATAGAATTATTTGGGGTAAGACTATTTAGCGGCGGGTTCTTTGGTGTTGATGTATTTTTTGTCCTCTCTGGCTTTTTAATAACATCGATACTCATTGGTGAGTTATCGGAAAATAAATTTAGCCTTATATCTTTCTATGAAAGAAGAGCTAGAAGAATAATGCCTGCATTATTTACAGTAATGATAGCATGTATTATTTTTTCTTATTATTTGTTATTCCCTGATGCGCTATCATCTTTTTATGAGAGCCTAATTGCGGTATCATTGTTTGTATCAAATATATTCTTTTCATTAGATAGCAATTATTTTTCCCCAAATGTAGATCTTAAACCGCTACTGCACACATGGAGTCTAGCAGTAGAGGAGCAATACTATTTAGTATTTCCTATTTTACTAGCGTTTATATGGCGCTTTGGAAAAAAAACAACCACAACAATATTGTTGATAATATTTAGCATAAGTATATTATATGCTTCACACGAATCAATCACTGATAAAACATTTTCATTCTACTCCATATTCACTAGAGCGTGGGAATTATTAATAGGATCGCTTTCTGCAATTTTCATGTCTGTAAATAATAATATCAAAAAAAAGTCATTGACTAAAAATGCACTTTCATTAATTGGGCTCTCCATTATTATTTACTCTTTGATTTTTATAGATAATACATTCACACACCCATCATGGATAACATTACTACCGACGATAGGTAGTGCTTTAGTAATAATATTTTCATCTCAAGAAAATATTGTTGGTAAATTGTTATCCTTTCGTTTATTTGTATTTATTGGGGTATTAAGCTACAGTATATATCTTTGGCACCATCCTATTTTTGCATTTGCCAGAAACTATTATATTAATGAGCCTTCACGATTCGTTATGTTGATGTTGATATTATTAACAGTATTTTTATCATACATTAGCTGGAAGTTTATTGAATCACCATTCAGATCTAAATCAAAAGTAAGCAGAAACACCATTTTCTCAATAACCATTTCCGTTAGTATAATTTTTATTTTGATAGGGTTATTAGGGTCAAAAAGCAATTTAATATCCAATGTTAATACTTCAAACGCTAAATATAATGAACAATTGACATTTAGACTTAGGGGTAATTATGGATTAAACAAAGAATGTGAAAAATCATTTAATGATAACCCATCCTGTCAAATTGGAAAAAATCCAGAAATCATTCTCTGGGGGGACTCATTTGCGATGCACCTTGCTAAAGGAATAACTGCTTCTAATCATGATGTAGAAATGATCCAAGCAACTGTATCACAATGTGCGCCAATTCTAGGTATAGCGTCAACATCAAATGTTTTTGGAGCAAAAAATTGTATTGATTCAAACTACAGAGTTATTGAAAAAATAAGAAATACCAAATCTATTAAACATGTGGTAATAGCGTCACCATTTTTGCAAATGGTCAATGATGATATGTACTTGCTGAATGATGGTGATATTTTAAAGCTAAATGGTAACGAAGTTTTTTCATATTTTCTTGAAACAATTGAAACACTAAAAGACTTGGGTGTAAAAGTCACTGTAGTTGCACCACCCCCGGAAGGTGGATTTGAGATTGGGATGTGCTTGCATAAAATAAAACTAACAAATCAACCAAAGGAAACTTGTAATTTTCCTTTAACTCAAATGCCTGAAAAGCAAAAAGAACTTTATAAATTAATTGGCTCACTAGAGTCAAGTGTTAACGTTATTTGGTTAAGCGACGGCATATGCCGTAATGGGCAATGCAGCACTTCTGATGGTGATATCATGATATACAGAGACTATGGGCACCTATCTCATGAAGGAAGCGAAGATATTGGTCAGAAAATGAATCTGTATAAACTAATTGTGGAGTAAATTACATCACCGCGACTATTGATGATGATAGTCGCGGTGATGATATTTAGCTAATTATTAATCCAGCCCCCCTCCAAGTGCCAACTGTTGTGGCGCTCGCGCCATCTGCAGTGCAGACTAACAATGATGGCTTTCCTTCGGTAAACTGACGCGGTGTAATCATATCTCCTTGTCTATCACCAAATGGCCTTGGGGTAGCTGGAATCGTGTATACGTCTTGGATTCCTCTGAATAGCCATGGGCTTGCACTACCGAATGTCTTAATGAATTGATATGCACATCCAACATTAATGACCCCTGTAATAGTTGATGCATTAAATGGAAGGCCTAACCCTTCAATAACATTATTGTGTCTATGATTAATCTCAAAATAATCAGCCTGGACAGGATCATTCCCATTATACAACCCCATCCAATGTTCACTATAAACCTTAGAATTAATATACTTTGGAACCCTTGACGAATCAAAAGAAAACACGCTGGTATATAAACAATCTTTGTCAAGACTTACTGATATTTCAGCATAACCAATGTTTGATGCATTGAAATCACTATCTATATTTTGAAATTGGAATAATGATGATTTAAATGAAATATCAGCATGGTTATTTGTACTTCCGCAGCCATGTAATCTATCTCTGCATACAAATTTATTTCCTGCTGGATAATCTAGTCTATATCCAGATTTAACGCCATATATATTATCATCAAGGTATGTTTCTGTAAATTTCCCACCTTCAAATATCATATTATCGCCAATGGAGTTGCCGTCCCAATCAAGATTCGGAGCTGATTGAATGAATGTATTATTTATAGACCTTAGTTTCAGGTCAGCCGTTATTGGGTATGTATATGAGGCAAACTCATATGGTGTGCTACCATGACAAGTAGATGGTCTGTTGGATAAAGGTTTGTCTGGCCTTAGTGTAATTTCATTGTTCTGGCTTAGAAGGTCAAAATTTCTATTATTAGCGCCATCATAGTTAATACCATACCCCACGTGATAGTAAGTATTGCCATCATGAACCACATCAAAAAGATCATTGCGTATTGCCGCAAAAACAGCACCGCAATTGTAGCCGTAACATTTGTTATCTTTAACGATACCATGCTGCCCATGGCATTCTATAAATGTTGATTCATATGAAAATCTAGCACCGTTGCCATCAGCATAGCCAATACCAATATTCCCAGTAACAGTATAATTTGTCGCAAGACAGAAAATACTAGAATGGTCATTGATATTATCATTACCTTTTAGCATTCCGCCACAATGATAAAATGTATTGTCTTTGATAGCGCATCGATTGACTAAATAATCAAGAACAACGCATTGTTGCCCGGGGCATTCAATGTGCAGGATATCTTTGATATGGATATCCTCCCCCTGCAGAAACCAAAAACCAGGGCAAAGAGCTTGAGGGTTTGATGTAGATAATGGCGGTAGTAGGTTATTCTTTCCGTTGTAATCAATGGCAAACCCTTCTGCACGGAAGTTTTTAACATAGCGGCCCGCGTCGGCAAAAACCTGAAACCCCTTACTGTATTGAATATGCTGGTTTGCAGCGACAACTCCGTCAGCAATGCGAAATCCGGCATTGTATCCGCGCTTGGATTTGATGGTGATATTATCCGGAACTTTGAAAAAATAGTTAGCCTGATTCTCAACATAAATCGGGTCAGGGACAATTACGTTAATTGTGTCTTTCAGATATATCCATCCATCAAGCCAGATTGTTCCGCCGCCTAACTTTGATAATGAGTCCATCTGCAACTGTAATTTTTCTTTCTGTTCTGTCTTTGTTCCGTATTCAACGCCCCAGTTAAGCGGGTCTGATAATCCGTATGATGTCAAAATACCCACGCATACCCAGTCTTCATTAGGAGATGAGTTTTCAGGGACGGTTACGGGGTATTCGCCTGATATATTGATATAGTAAAGGCTATCAGAATAAATCAATGCATCATTGGCGTTATTAACCACGCCGCCAATTTTAAAACTACCTCGTTTCTTAAAGCGTGTTAATGCGCCTCCGGCGATCAGTTCAGCCCCTCCTGGCTGGCTTAAGTCTCCCCTTAAACTCGCATCACCAACACCAACCCACTTACCAACACCAACCCCGCCGGAAGACTCAGGAGTTGACCCAACCGGAACTGATTTTGGCAAATCACCATCCCAGCGGTAATATTCACCAGTGGTTTCATCACGCAGAATTTCATTGCGCTTTGTAATTTCTGCACCATGCTGGAAACTGTCCATAGGGATGTAACCGGCAGCAATGATCGCCTGGTTAATATCGACTTTGAAGCGTTCCATGAGCTGATCAAATATCCAGCGCATACCTTCAATAGTCATATGACTGCGACCAAACCGGTCTTTATATTCGTGTTCCAGTGACGTCACGAACTCGTCAATTTTGCCTGAGTTAAATTTCAGGTCGCGCGGTGCTTCACTCGGTACTGCATTTTGAGTAGGGATAGTAGCCATGTGCCTTTTCTTCCAATAAAAAGCCAGCGCGGTGGCTGGCTTACGGTGAATTTGATGTTGTTTACTGATAAATCAGGTCGCTGTACTCAGCGAGTGAGATTGCCGTTTTGCTACCGGATGTCTTTTTCTCCGTGACAACAAACTCCATGGCATCCATTTCCATGTGCCCGGCGATAATGTAACGTGACGGTGACTGCACAGCTACGCCGTCATAAACCGCCACTTCCACGCCGGGGATATCTGCGGTAAACCCGAACTCTGTATCATCAAGCTGCTGCGCCGGATACTCCGCAGTGGCATTACCGAGTGCATCGGTCACAACCACAAACATTTCACCGTCAAATTTAACCCGTTCTGAGGTTTCAAACCGGTTGCCTGACCGCCCGGTGATAGAGCCTGACTGCTGATTTATATCGAGAATATCGGCAAACTTCACCATATCACCGACATTCAGCCATTCTCCGTCTGCCAGTGTGGTTGCCCGCGCTGAAATATTGGAATGAATGAGCCGCAGACATTCACGCCTCGCGCGGAAATCCGCAGGAAAGCGGTCACGCAGGTACAGCATGTCGAATTTCTTAGCCTTGTTTGGTTCGCCTTTTTCCATTCCGGAACCGGTGATGCGGTATCTGACGTAATCCTGTTTATTGGTGACAGGGTTACGATACTTCACCTCCACACCATCGAACCCGCCCGGCAATGTCATGTTGTACGATAGCGAGAAGTTATCGTCTGACATATTAGAACGGTTGAGAACCGTCACTGCCCTGTCGCGCTTTTTATCCAGTGCAAATGACAGGATGCCGTTATCCCAGAACGACACCACATTAGCCGCATCACAGATAGTTGATATCCTCGCGCCTAGTGACGTGTCGTCATCATCGAATGTGTAATCAAACCGCCCCAGCCGTTCATCAGTGGCGTCTATTTCATGCTGAATGACATACAGCCCGTGGATATCAATCGTTGCCTCCGGTTGTTTACCCATCATCAGCCAGGTATGCAGAACAGAGTCAGCAAATCTGCGTGAGGGTCTGATGCGGTAATCAACTTTCCGGCTGGCTGCGTCATAGCTGATAACGTGGCGGGTAATCAGTGCGTTGTACTTACGGTCACGTGACCGGGTCGCATTTTTCGTTGATAACACACTAACCCTGGCTATTGTGTCATTCTCATAAATCACGTTTTTCCGCAGGTTGACCATGTGGCATGATTCTATTTTAAGCACACTGTGGTCATTGCTGTTTTCTACCCGCGTCAGTTGAATAGCGTACCGCCCTGCGCCGGTTGCCGGAGTTATCTTGATGGTTTTTGCGTAGTAATCCGTCTTGCCGGCTTCAGGAAACCCTCCGCGTGTGGTGCGCCGTGACCCTGCTATCTCGTTGTTATCATCGTCAAGCTTCCAGTACGTGATGTCTGCATTAGCGTAGTCACCATCGCCGAGATTAGCATTAAGATGGACCCATAACTGCTCACCCGGAAGCGGGGCAAAGAATGGTCCAACTGTCAGAAACTCATTATCGTGAATAACAAACTTAGTTGAGTTGACCACCGAATCAGCCGGGATCGGTCTGCCAGAAAGTTCGCGAAAGTAAAAAGTGTAATATTGCTCAGGATTGGTTGCTGCTCCGTCGTCAGTCTCCTCAACTCTGTACATCACCGCACTGATCCTGATGTCCTCAGTGGCGTTGCCGCTGACGGTTTTGTAAGTAATATTCAGCTCGATAGTGACGTTGTGCGGCAAGGTCAAATCGAAGAAGTAATCAAAATCGGGATTTTTGACTATTTTTACTTTAGCTTCACCGCCTGCAATTTCACCCTCCACGATCCGGTTTGTTGATGCTGTCTCTTTCGGGATTTCATCACTTTCATTAGGACCCGGTAATTCCTGCCCGTCGATATCGTCAAACTGATAGACCTCAGTGATTTCAGGGATGACCGTACCCGCCTGATATACCACAGATGACGCGCCCGCCATCGCTCCGAGGTTTGATTCTGAGTAGCGGATTGACGACACGCTGTATCTTCCGAGCCCAAAATTCAGCAACTCAGTAATGTATTTCTCATTATTGATGTACTCAAATGCAGATTGCTGGATAAGGTCAGGGAAGGACCGTATCTGTCCGTAGTTATCCGGACGGGCTTCACCATTACGGGCGATATTCGTCTGCTCTTTAACGCTGTTGTTTGCTGACGTTTTTGATGATATTCCTGTCGCCGCATTAGGTATCGGCATCAGGCTGGATAGTACTTTCTGCGTGAATTTAATCGGGTTAAGGTGTTCAAGCGGATTAAGAATAGTGCCGATTAACCCGCCAAGCCCGCCCTTTGGTCTGTCAAAAACCTGAATCAGATCGCCTGCTGAGAGCTGAAAATCAATACTGTCATCATCAGTCAGCCACTTGCCGTTAACCCTGACTGCCACATCGTGATGAAGCACGTTACCGGCAAGCCAGTGACTGAATACCACACCGGCACTGACACCGACTCTTTCACGCGATACACCTGGAATGCGCTCAACTTCAATTACCGCTGTATTCATAATATTCAATCCGTGTGTAAAGCCGTTTCAGTGTTATCAGCCTGTCCAGTGTCACGCAGCCATTTTCACCACGACTGTGCAGGACTTTATCGCCGACCACGATACCAACGTGAACAGGGTGATCGCCGTAATACCCGGTGACCATTACACCATCAGATGGCAAGGAAACCTCTGTCCAGTACGGCATAATTTCATCAAAGCATCCGGCAAATTCAGCGCCTGACCCGTACCCTGACGGGATGTAAATATCCCTGCCGCAGGCATGCCGGTAATACAGGACAACCAGCCCCCAACAATCCATCTGCGCCATGTCTGCCGCTCGGTTGACCCAAGGTTTTCCGATAACCGAGGCAATGAAATCATCCTCAGACACTGCGCAGACCTGGGAATTCTTCAATGTCATACATAAACCCTATGTTTGAGTTGAGCGGATTTTTCAGTGTCAGCTGGCAGGTGACATCATTCTGATCCAGACTGATATCGGAGATAAACAGGCTCCATTCCTTGATCGGAGACTGTAAAAAAGCAGAGTCCCACTGCCGGTATATAGCGGATATCGGGGTCAGCCTGTTGTGATCTTTCCATTTATTTAACACATACTTAAACCCGCTCGCCATGCGCCCGAATTTCACTGTCGCGTCAATAATCGGCGTGTTGCTCTGCTGGCTTTCGATAACCTCCATCCTGCAGGGAAGATAAATCTCACCGCCGAATGTTTTTTCGAAAATCTGGTTATTCACCATACGGAACGACCCGACCACATCATTGGCTATCGTGATGGTTTCATACAGTACCCGCGCCGGACGCAGGCTCTTATATTCCCTGAGTGTCGTCATTCACCCTCCGGCTTCGGCAGCGTTTCCGTCACAATGACATCCAGCCAGCTCCCGAACGGTGGCGGGAATTCGATAATAATGTCACCGAACTCGTCATCGTCGTTATGCAGCTTTTTACAGATAACCTGACCGGTCCATGTAATCGCAGCACCCTGTACGCTGGTCTGTGTCGGATAACCAACGAAATGCAGGGTCTGCTCCTGTAACCCGCTGCCGCCGATATCTATTTTCATCCGGAACCAGCGGTTGCAGTTATCCAGATAATCCGGATGCCGCAGCCACTGAGCAAATGCACGCTCCTGCATACGGTTAAGTATCCACGTTACGTTCCAGGTGGTTTTCAGGTCATCGGTCAGCTTCTGGAATATCGGTGCACCAACCTGAGGCTGGTCAGTCATGAACCCTGTGTCCATAGACATGTTTTTATCTGCCGTCTGCGCCAGCGGGAGCCAGTCAGGGTAATCAATGGCATCAATCATTCTGTTGCTCTCCTTGGTGCCTGATGGCTGCGCTCGATGGCCTGTGAGATGTTCCCGCCCTGTGAGATATCCGCGACAATCATATCTATCGTCACGCCGTTACCGGTGTCTCTTGCTCTCGCGTCAACGGATGCTGATGAGTAGTTCTGAATATTGATAATCACCTGTGAGCCGCCGCCATCACTACCCATGTCTTTGTTAGATATCACCCGCCCGTTATCACCCGGTATCATGAACTGCTTACCATCAGATGCCCGGAATATTTCAGGCTTACCGCCCTCACCGACCCGGTACATTGAGCCGGCATCTACCGGACCGCCCTGAAAGCGCCGACCGGCAACACCCATAGCAAGCGCCCCGACCACCGCACCGACACCTATCGCTGCCGCACCACCGAATGATCCGATAGATGCGACTATCGCTGCCGGTGTCCATGCCGCTGTAGTTGTTGCCGCAGCCGTGGTGCTCGCTGCTGTCGTTGTGGCGATCCCCGCCGTCTGAACTGCTGTCGTGGTTGCTACTGCTGCTTTTTGCGCCATCGCTCCCATGATTGCCGATTTCACCCACTCAACACCCATCTGAATGAATGTGTTTATCAGCTGATTGGCTACTGAGTTGGCGAGTTGTTTAACGGCATCGGTGGCTGACATAGAATCACTGGCAACGCCTGCCAGAGCACTGGAGGCATTATTTGCAAACGCATCGAAGCTGGCGGCGAGTGTTTCATTGCCGAGGTTCTGGTTGCGCCATATTTCCCACTGAGCATCAAGCCGCTGCTGGTCGTATTCTTCATTGGCAACGCGCATCAGCTGGAGAGATTGCATCTGAGTGATAACTTTCTGGTTTTCGTACTCTTTGATGAGCGCCAGTTTACGGGCGTGTTCGTTAGCCAATGCCTGAACCGGATCGACTTGCGCCGCCATTTCCTGAACCGGTGTGACTACTGACTTTGCATTCTGCTCTGCAATTTTCTGCGCATACTCAGCGCTTAACGCGACACGTCTCTGCTGATATTGCTCTTCGGTGATAAGGTTGCCCTGTAATTGCCGCTCCAGCTGAGTATTACCGGAGCTGAAATCCTGCTCCGCTTTCGCTCTCGGGTTTTGCTCAAAAGCATCTTTGCGGTCTTTTATTTTCTGCGTCAGGTCGTATTCTTTGGCGGCAAGTTCGGTTATTTCGGCTATCTGTGCTGCGTTAGCCTTTGATCCAAGCTTCTGCACCGCCTCAAGGATTGCCGCCTCTCTGGATAGACCTTTTGTCTCCAACTCTGCAACCTTCGTCGCATTAGTCAGGTCAGTTATCTTCTGTTTGAGCTTTTCAGCTTCAGTAGCTTCTTTTGCTGCTGCGCTGGCGGCTGCTTTCGATGTGCGAACTGTTTCCTTTTTGGCATCAGCAAGATCATAACTTCTGGCTGCTTCATTCTCTATTTGCTGCATTTGAGTCGAGTCAGCCTTGACTCCTGCTTCTTCAGCTTTCTGCTTTGCGGTGGCGATAGCCCTCTGACGATCATCTGTTATTGCCAGGAGCTCATTTTGCTTGCGAAGATTTTCCAGTAACTTATCGCCATCCTGACTGCGCTCAACAGTCAATGATGTTGCGTTAAATCTCTGCTTTGCCCTTGTGGCGTCTTCAAGATTTAACCCGTACGCTTTAAGTGCTGCACTGGCATTCGGCAACACAGAGCCGGATTGAGCCTTGAGAAGATCAGCGCCTTGCAGTAACTCACCGTTGAGTTTCGCCTGCATCAGTCCTGTTGAGTTTAATGTGCGCGAATACTCAGTTGTTTTTGTATCTAATTCAGCCTGCTTTATTTTTATTTCATTGAGTATTTCTGCTCGTTTTTTTTCAACTCCGGCTATACTGTAGTTTCTCTCAGCTGCATTTTTGTACCTCTCATTCAGCTCGTCTATTTCACCGCCAAGCTCTCTGATCTCGTCTTTCTGAGTGGACATATGCTGGGTGGCTTTCGCGATCATTCCCTCAAGCTGAACGCGATTCATGTTCTGCATTTTTGCCGTAAGCCCTTCAAGCTCATCAGCAAACTTTGATGCCTCCTGTCTGGCCTCTTCCGTTTTCTGGAAAAAGTAATAAACCGCAGCACCTGCCAACATGGCGGCACCTGCCGGTCCACCTATCGGTGCAAGCAACCAGTTCATGGCTTTCAGTGCATTAGCCATCGTCAAACCAGTAGCGGCCACCCTAGCCTGAGATGCGCTCAGTGTATTGTTAGCCTGCGCTGCAGTGATGGCTGCATTGCTGTACGCCGTTTTCAACCTTGTAACGTTAGCCAGCGCTGTGGCCTCTGCCGCCGACCCTCTGGCGACCTGATATTCTGCCCTGGCAAGATTTAGCGCTGACATTGCCGCGTCTCTGTCTGCCACTGTTTTTCTAACAAGCACAGCTGCCGCGTCACGTTCAGCTACTGCCGCCTGTCTTGATGCGGACGCACTAGCCATTGTGTCGCGAGCTTTTTTAACTTGCGCAGCACCAGCCAGAGCCAGTGCACCGGCGTACCTTGAACCAATAACCCCGGCGGCAATAACCAGAATATTTGTCAGGTAATCAAGGTTTTCACTTATAGTCACAACCGAATCGTTGAATATTCTCGTGAATGTTTTAACAGTGGTGTTTTCGCCAAAGAATTTAGTAATATTGTTGCTGGCGATCTGAAGAGACTGCGACATTGTCTGTGTTGTATTCGCAAACTCCCTCTCAATCGTTGGCCCCATTTCACGGAATGCTTTTAATAACACATCGGTTGTTAGCTTACCTTCTCCTGCCATCTTGCGGAGTTCGCCGATACTCACCCCGAGAGAATCAGCAAGCCCTTTCATCAGTGCCGGTGCCTGCTCACTCATTGAGTTGAACTCCTGCCCGCGCAGTACTCCTGATGCCAGTGCCTGCGATAACTGAATCAGAGCACCTTCGGATTCTGCTGCCGTGGCACCGGAAACGGTCATGGCCTTTGAGATAGTAGTAGTTATTTGCCCCAATTCCTGACCACTTAATCCGGCACTACGCATGGCTCTTTCTAAACGTGAGTACAGTGTTGCGATACCATCAAGGCTTGAACGGCTGTTCTGCGCAATATCAAACACTCGCTGATTCACTACCGCCAGCGTCTCTCCGGCCTTTATGGAGTTGACGAGTTTGTTGTTGAGAACCGTCCAGGCTTCGGCGTAGCTGGCAACAGCAGAAGCAGATAAATACGCAGTCAGTGACGCAGCAACCCGCGACAGTGATGACATTGAACGCTCAGTGCCATTGACGGCGGTCGTTGTGCGGTTAAATCCGCCCTCCATATTCCGCAGCCTCTGATCTAACTGGCGCTGTGATGTCAGCAACTGAGCAACATCCATCTGCACCTGATATACGATTTCGCCTACTTGTGCCATT
>RWZE01000091.1_pt1 | contig 21899 bp, 12 predicted proteins | sample 2187721 | NCBI WGS metagenome assembly RWZE01 (sample SAMN10531867, study PRJNA481165) | viral metagenome | isolation source: viral particles purified by filtration and ultracentrifugation from about... | host: Nasonia giraulti 16.2 | place: USA:Tennessee | collected 2011-04-01
AAAAATAATGGATATCTTGATCATTATGATAGCTTTAACTACTACTTGAACAATAACAATGAGTTTAAAGTTAAAGATAAGGCATCCAAGGCGTACTATGATATGGACATTAAATTTCTTAATAGTATATTTCATATTAAATCTGGAGTTAAAAAGAGTAAAAAACAAATTGATAAGTGGGTAGTTTTTAATTGCGAATATTGTGGGCGGGAAAAAGAACAGCTAAAATCTAGATATCGCCTAAGGAAGAATCATTTTTGTAGCTATGAGTGTAAAAGCAAGTCTCAAATAGGAGCAAAGAGAAAATAATATCAACACTTTCATTACCGTAGCAATTTTCATATAATGGTATTACTTATTAAGTTTAGAGGTGATACCTGTATGAGAAAAAAACTAATAATTGTTTTAACTTATTCTCTGTTTTTATTTGGCTGCTCTAGTAATAATGGGGTCGATAAAAAAGTGTATAAAAAATCTGAGGAATATCTCACCATTATGAATACTGCTCATAATGGTGACAGAGATGATTTTGAAAGCTTGAAATATGAAATTTTTGATTTTATTGACGAAAACCTTGATAATAAAGACAAGAAAACAGAAGAATTTATGAGTAGATTCTTCTTATTGTTTGAATATGTAAGTAGTGACAAGAACGGTAATGAGAAAATGCCTGAAAAATTTGAAGAAGAATTAGTAAAGTTTAAAAATGAATATGGAATCAAAGCAGACTAAGAAGTGCTCCTATCAGCACTTCTTTATTTTTACCTCTATTCATGTCCAAATAAATATAATATTCCATCTAATTCACCTCCTTTCTACACTATAAATGTCGTATAATGGTAGAGTATGGGAGGTGAATTGAATGAAATTAAGGGAGTTTTCTAGTGTTCATACACAAAAGCAAAAAGAAAATCTTATTAGGGGATTAGCTGAAAAAGAAAAACTTTCATTGTTGAGAGAACAGGAACAGTCAATACTTCTAAACTGGGATTCATGTGAAATAGAAACTGAAAAGCGACTACGAAAACATTTTAGCACCCTAAATGAGCAAATTATGTATAATGATGAGTTGCTTTCTTTTGCTAATTGGACTTTTGAAAAGTATACATATGGGAATAGAACGCAAGATAAGATTTTTCAATGGGATATTTTTTATTGTGATCTTGGTCATAATGTTGGGAACGAGAAAAATAAAACCAGGCCAGTACTTATTATCCAGAAAACAAAAGGCTATCTTCAAGCAAAGACTTTAATAATTGCGCCTATTACAATTGGAGATAGGTTTGACAAAGTGTACAAACATGAAGTTGTTATTAAGGATACATTTTACAATAAAATTAAAGGAAAAGTTGATCTTTCTCATTTAAGAGCAATAGATAGAGCAAGAATGGATGAGCGGCATAAAGATCGACTTTTAAAACCACAGGAATATAAAGATCGTTTTGGTGAGAATACTCCTATGTACACACAAACAAAAATAAAATCTGCTTTAAAAACATTATTTTCTATTGACATATAATTGTAAGTTAGATATGATATTTGTAATGATATTTGCCAATCGAGGCAGTGGGAAAGTCTTTTGGTGCAATTTATGCACAGTGGACAAAAAACCTCTACACATATTAATGTAGAGGTTTTTTTTGATTGTCATTTAAATGGCAAAATTCAATTTTAAGATTTATTGATGCCCAAAGAATCAATGAGAAAAATAATATTTATAATGTCGCTTTTGATAAAGAGGAAATTGCTAATCAAATTATCACAAAATTAGTTTTACAAAGTGAAAGCAATGTGGTAACATTAACTTAAATTAAAAAAGCCCTTAGATGGGTAAAATTACAAAATACTCTATTTGAGTAAAATTTAAAAACAGCCCCTTTACGGGATCGATATTAATTTATCGAAAAAACCCATTATGGGACGCTTAGAGATAAGCAAAGAAAGGTCTCCTTCTTTTATGTTGGAGATCTTTTTTTGTTGTGGTTATTAACTTTAAGCCGAAGGGCGACAATGGCACCCAAATGTAAGTAGGGATGCCTTTAATATTTATTTGAAATAATTTTGGTTTAGTTACCAACTTAATAGTTATATTATTAGACTTAATTGTCGGCTAATTGTTTTTATGAAAAGACTCTACAAATTATTGTGGGGTCTTTTCTCTTTAAAGAAATATGATCTAACTAACAACAAATATAAAATAAATAATTATTCATGAGCGACATTTAGTGTGGCGCTCTTTTTTTTTTATTTCTATTTGAAAGGGGTGTTAATAAATTTGAGTGAAGAATTACAAATAAGAGTTGTCGGTAGTTTAGATGCCAATGCCACTCAACAAAAAATCCAACAACAATTAAATAAAATTAAAGATACAGCTATTGAATTAAAGATTGACAATAAGGCTTTGTCAATAATCAAAGAGTTTAATGATGGATTTAAACAACTTGAAAAAGTTGCAAAGAATAGTGGTAAAGTCATTGAAGAAGCAATTATGCCTGATGGCACTAAGGTAAAAAGAACATTCTTTGATGGTTTGGACAAAGAGTTTGCTGAAGTAAGAACCAAAGCTAAAGATACAGGAAAAACCATGACAGACTCTTTTGGTAATGCTAAGACTACTGTAGATCAATTACGTGAAGGATTTACCAAGCTAATAAGAGAAAGTGAAAGGTTTAATGCTTCTCGCCAAAAAATATCAGGTACTATTCAGGCTCAGGATGACTTAGGAAATAAAAAGATTAAGGTTAGTACCGATAATGATGGAAGTGTAAAAGGATATACTGTTACTCAGGATCATAAAAAAGAATTAGATTTAATTGAGCAGATGGCTAGAGCTAGGGAGAAATCTGCTCTTAGAGTACAAGCTGAAGAAAAGAAACTATTAGAGAATCAACAGAAACAGATAGGGATAAATGAGCAGATAACAAGGGAATTAAGAGAACAATTAGAATTAAAGAGAAGACAAGCGCAAATAAATGTATCAAATTTAGAACGAAGATTTGCTGGAAATATACCAAGAGAAACTCAGGATTCATTAAATAAATATTTAGATAGCTATAAGAACTTAAATGAAATGACACCAAATGTTCAAAGCAAAATGAAAAATTTGGACATGACTTATAAAGAATTATCTGAAACAGTAAAGACTGCTGGAAATAAAACAGTTAGTTTTGCTGAACAATTGTCGACCGCATTCCAGCGTATTCCGATTTGGCTTTTTGGGATGGGAGCTTTCTATTCGGCAATTAACAATATCAAAGACGCTGTTTCTCAGATTATAGAAATCGACTCCCAACTAACTGTATTAAAAAGAGTTTCTAATGGTCAAATAGATATCAATAATGCTCTAGAAGAAAGTATTAGACTCGCAGAACAGTTAGGAAATCGGATTTCAGATATTAATGAAGGTATGATTTCTTTTGCCAGGCAAGGGTTCCGTGGCGATGAATTAAATATGATGACTGAATATTCTGTTCTAATGAGCAATATTAGTGACATGAGTGTTGATGATTCAGCGTCAGCTTTAACTGCTGCCTTAAAAGGCTTTAATATGGAAGCTGAGAGAGGTATTCATGTTGTAAACGCACTAAACGAAGTAGATAACAACTTCAGCGTAACTACTCAGCAGCTCGCTGAATCTATAATGCGATCAGCCGGGGCGGCATCTACCTACGGGGTAAGCTTAGAGAAAAGTATCGGGTACACAACTGCCATAGCTGAAGTTACGAGAGAAAGTGGGTCTGTGATCGGTAAAAAGTATGCCGATGTAAAATCTCTTTTAATTGACTTGGAAATCCTAACAGATGATGCTGAGGACAACAGGGCGCAAGCAGGACATATCCGTGCAGCGTGAACGACTGAACAAAGAGAGACTCCTTGAGTCAAGCGACAGTCTGAACTTCTATGGAAACATAGAGAGTGAAGTTGAAGTGCTTCACCGCCATCCTAAGATGGTCAGTAGGCATAGAAGCCGAAAGTAACAGGATGAACTCATTAAAATCCATTTATTCTCGTATAACTAGTATTGATGGAGCAGTTGATTTACTTGATTCAATAGGTATTTCTGTTAAAGAATCCTCAGGAGAAATGCGTAAAGTAGAAGATATCATCCAAGATCTGAGCTTACAATGGAACGATCTTTCCGCAGAAATGCAGCAGAACCTAGGTCTCCAAATAGCTGGACGCTATCAGCTCAGTCGCTTCCTTATAATGATGAACCAATATGATGAAGTTTTGGCATCTACTGAAGCTGCCACAAACTCGGCTGGGTCAGCATATAGGGAAAACGCTGAATATTTAAAATCGTATGAGGCTAGATTAAACACAGTAAGAAACGAATTTACTCAGGCTGCAATTGCAATGCAGAAGTCTTTTGCTGGGGATGGCATAATTGCTTTTGTAGAAGTGGGAACTAGTTTCTTACAAACTTTGACTAATATTATAAATAAAGTTGGACTACTGCCATCTGCCTTTGGGCTTGCAACAGCAGCTACAATGCTTCTTAATCGCAGTTTTAGAGAGACTGCTATGATAAATGGAATGTATTTCATTGATTTCTTAAAAAATATTCCACAACATTTGAACAAGGCTACTTTGGCTGCTGGAGCTAATGCGGCTAAGATGAATACTTTCTCTATTGCTACAAATATTGCAACAGCATCAGTTAGAGGGCTTGGAGCAGCCTTTACTTTCATAGCAGGTACAGCCTTGCCTATTGCGGGATTTATGGCTTTGGGTTGGGCTATCTCTACAGTCATTAGTAAGTTGACTGAACAAAAGGAAAAACAAAGAGAACTAAAAGAAGAAATAGAAGAAGCTCAACAAAAGAATATGGATGCTGTCTCTATTAATAGAGAAAAAGTTGACGAGTTGATTTCTTCTTATACTGAATTAGAGAGCAAGAAAAAATCAGGTAAATGGGACTTGGAAAATGAAAGAGAATATCGTGATATACAACAAGAACTTGCAGAGTTATTTCCAGGTCTTGTTGATCATATTGATTCTAAGGGTCGAGCGCACTTAAAATCTTCTGAAGAAATGAAGAAGGAAGTTGAACAGGCAGAAAACCTTCTTAGATTAGAAAGAGAAAGACTAGTCCTTAACGCTAAAGATACATATAAAGAAAGAAAAGATTCAATCAGTGATATTAATGAGGATCTTGAGTTTCATAAGAAGAGACTTGAAAGACTACGTGAACAAGAAGGTAGAGCAAGAGGAGATTATAAACAAGAGTTTCAAAGATTGGCTAAGGAAGCAGAAATTGAAGTAAATTTTTATGAAACAATGCTGGCGAACGCTTCTCAATCTTTAAGCTCAGAAGTGAATAACATTTTTAGTTCTTTTCTAGACTCTTTGTCTACAAATGTTACACCTCAAATTAAAGACAATTTTAATGAAATAATTTCATCTATAGATTTTTCCGAGATGAGTACTAAAGAAATTGAAGGTGTTCAAAAAACATTACAAAATTTTGCTCAAGATGCAGATAGAGCATTTAAATCTGGAAATGCGGAAGAATTCAATCAAACATGGAAAGAAATGATTTCATATTTACAAAGTCTTGGTGTAGAAAAAATTGCTCTTAATGGATTATCTCTAACTTATGGAGACTTAAAAACAGCAGTTGATAACTATAAAGAAGCCAAAGAAGAGGCCAATAAAATTGATGAAGACGGTATTGAAAATGCCGAAGCACAAATGGAAGAAAACGCAAAGCTCAAAAAAAAATATGATGATGCAATAGCCAGTATCAAGTCTCTAAACGAAGTGGTTAATGAGTTGAATGATGGACATGGCTTGTCTGCTGATAAAATCGGCTTTTTAATGGAAAACTATGAACATCTTCTTCCATATCTTAATAATGAAACAAAACTGCGTCAAAAAATTCAAGAAGAATTACTCAAAGAAGAAAGAATTGCTAAAAATGTAATGCTCAATAAGCTCTCATATAATGAGCAATTTTATAGGAATACTATTAATGCAAATAATGCCTATGTTAAATCAATGCATAGTAAATATGGAATTGATCTAAAATCATTTAAAAATCTAGCTGAAGCTAAAGCAGCAGTAGAAGGAAAATTACTAAACACTCTTTCTGCAAGCTGGAATTCTTATTACAGTTCAGTAGCTCATGCTTTAGCATCTATTCGAGCAGCAACAGGTGGAATATTTGGTGCAGTAGTTGGCGGAGCAATGCAAGCTTATTCATTTGCTCAAGACTATACGTCATTTATGAAACCGTTGGTAGATTTCAATAACATTTTCCTTGATCAAATTGGAGATCTCACAGACGGAGCTATTGCTAAAAATGGCTTATCTGATGCTACTAAAAAAGGAACAAAGGCTCAGAAAGACGCCAATAAGGAATATGAGAATTCCATCTATGTTTCAGATAAATTTAAACAAGCACTAGAAAAAATTAATCTCCAATTAGAGAAACAAACAGCATTGCAAGAATCTCTTCCTAAGCACTCTAAAAAATATCGTGACGCCCTACAAAAGGAAATTAATTTACTAAAAGAAAAAAATAAATTAATCAAAGATGAACAAAAGAATCTGGAAAAGCAAATTAAATCAGGAAAGATTCAACAAAAAGGAATTGTTCAAGTTCCTTCAAATGGTGTGACTCCTGTTTCAGTTAAATCAACTAGTAAATCTGCATACACAGGAATGTATTCAAAAGAAATCAATGCTGCGTCTAAGAAATACGGTGTAGATCCTTATCTAATTGCGTCTATTATAAAGCAAGAATCTAACTTCAACCCAAATGCTCGTTCATGGGTAGGCGCACAAGGATTAATGCAATTGATGCCAGCGACAGCTCGTGGTCTTGGTGTTAAAAATGCTTACAATCCTGCTCAAAATATTATGGGTGGAACAAAATATATTGCACAGCAATTGAAAGCATTCGGTGGAAACTTAAATAAAGCCTTAGCTGCCTATAATGCGGGGCCTGGAAATGTTAGAAAATATGGTGGAATCCCTCCATTTAGAGAAACTCAAAACTATGTCAAAAAAATAGTAAGTGACTATAATTCAAAGATAGCCAAGTCTACATCTACTGTTGTTAAAACAGCTACTCAGACTGCTTCACAGAATGTTGCTAGTTATTATTTAAACAATTTCCGTCAAACGTCTAAATTTGGAGATTCTGCGGGAAGATCATCTGCACATAAAGGTTTAGACTTTGCTAATGGTAAGCAAGGCGATCCAGTCAAGGCTTTACGTGGTGGAAAGGTAATAACAGCTACATACAGTAATTCTGCTGGATACTGGGTTGTTGTTCAACAGGATGACGGCACTGTTGCTAAATATATGCACATGCAGAAAGGTCTTAATGTTAAGGCCGGACAAACAATCAAGGCTGGACAACAACTAGGTAAAGTTGGCAACACTGGACATTCAACTGGCGCACATCTTCATTTGCAAATTGAGCAAGGCGGAAAAGCAATTGATCCACTCCCATATCTAAAAGAGTTGCAATCAAAACAGTCTAAAGATGTTGCTCAACAAGCTAAAGATGTGGATGATGCTAGGTCAACATTGATCCAATTGGAACAAGACTCCTTAGAAATACAAAAGCAGCTCCAGCAACTTTACATGGACATGATTGACTCTCAATTGGCAGAATTCGATAGAATTAAAGAGTCTTATGAAGATGACTTAGCTAAAATTGATTTAATCCAAAAACGTGAAGTTTCCACTTCTAAACAATGGCTCAATCAGCAAGTCAAAAAAGAAGAAATCTTAGCCAAACAAGTGGCACAAGAAAAGAAGGCTATTGATTTCATTAAAAAGCAAATTAAGTCAAATAAAGACTTAAATAAAGCACAGAAGGCTCTTCTCCAGGATCAGTTGACTGATAGGTATAAGACACTGTATTCCTTAGAAAGCAATCTTCTTGATGAGCGCATCTCAATGGCAGAGACCATTATTGATACATACAAAAAGGGATTGGAAGCTCAAAAGAAAGCTGCTATTGATGCAATTGATGAAATTATCAAAGGAATAAACAAATCGGCTGACGATGAATCCTACAAAAAGAAACTTGAAAAAGCTCAAAAAGATCGACAAGAAATCTTAGATGAAATCGCAAGCTTATCTTTAGATGATTCCGATGCAGCAAAGAAAAGAATATCAGAGCTTCAAAAACAGCTCCAGGAGCAAGAAGAGTCCTTGTTTGAGATGCAAGAAGATAGAGCAAGAGAAGAACGAATTGCAAACCTAGAAGAACAGAAAGAAGAAATTGAAAATAAATATGATGATCTCCTAAACGATGAGCGTAAATTTAATAAAATGCGTTCAGATATTATCAATGCAAACACAAAAGAAATTAGAAAAGAATTAGATAAGTTTTACGCAAACATTAAAGCTAATACTAAGATTTTAGGGAAATCTATTTCCAATAATCTAATTGACTTAATTAATCAGGCAAATTCTTATCTTGGTAATAAGAAAAACAAGCCTATTAAGGTTGCCTCTGCTTCTGAGGGAGGGTTCACTGGAACTTTCTCTGGAGGTAAATTCTTAGAAGTTCATGAAAAAGAGCTTATACTAAGCAAACAAGATACATCTAATTTCTTAGAAGCTTTAAAAGTATCAAGAGAGATGTTTAACAACTTCAAGAAACCTACAATTCCTCAATTAACACCTGTATTGAATGGTAGTAGTGGGACAACAATTAACTATGACATCAGTTTAAAAGTTGATAATTTGAACGGGAACAAAAATGATGCAGAATTTCTTTTAACAGAGATTGTCAATGGAATTAAATCAAAAGGTGGACGAATATAAGAGTTTAGAGTCAGTCAACAAGACTGACTCTTTTTGTTTGAAAGGGTGATTGGTGGGTGATAAGAGAAAGCCTATATTTTTCTTTTGCAGGAAGAAGATCAACTGAGTTTGGAATATACAATGTCAATACCGAAGGTGGACTATTAAGTGAACAAATAGTTGCGCCAAGGACAATCAACGAAGTCTCAGTTAGAAATAATCCAAAACCATATTTTATTGATACAACTAAAGAGCCTAAAAAGATATCACTAAATTTCTCATTATTAGAAGAGAAAATGACAGATGAATTAGAGAATGAAATTATCAGGTGGTTAGATGTAGATTTTTATCAGCCACTTTTTTTTAGTGAGAATATTGATCGTGTATTTTATGCAATGCCTGTCGAGGGAATGGATTTTATCCATAACTGTATTAGACAAGGGTATATCACTCTTACAATGAGATGTGATTCTCCATTTGGGTATAGCCACGATATTACAACACCTTGGTATGAGTTTATAAAAGGTAACCCAACATACAAAGACACCTTAGAGATTGAAAATAGAGGTCATCATTCATTTAAACCGGAAATATGGATTCAAAAGGTTGGAGATGGTAATATCACTATTCATAATCTATCAAATGGCTTAAAGAAAACAAAACTCGCTAATCTAAAAGATGGAGAAGAAGTTTACATTGACTGTGAACATAAAATTATTGAATCAAGTCTCCCAAACATTTGGAGATACGATGATTTTAATGATGAATATTTAGAGATTGTATATGGAAAAAATCTCTTAAAAATAGATGGACAAGCAAAAATTAAATTTAAATACAGATATATTTTTTCATAAAGGAGGAGTGAACATAAGTGAGTTTTTTAACAGAAAAATTAGAGCCACAACGGTTAGAGCTATTCTTAGCAAAACCCAATAAGATAGTTATTGGTAATTTGCATCATATTAAGAATGAACGACTAAAATTAAAGCATGGTGAAGTAAATGAACTTTCCTTCACTCTTCCTTATGAAGTAGTTATGAGAAATAAACTAGCAAGAAATCCACATATAGACAACATTAGAGAAAAGTTCTTCATCAAGATGAAACTTGGTGAAATAGAAGAATGGTTTATTATTACAAAATTAAGCAAGAAAGCCGAGAGCACTGACGATTTAGACGTTCAGTGTTTTTCTTTGGGTTATCAGTTATCTTATCAGAGAATGATTGACTATGTTGGCAAATCACTTAACTGCTTACAGGTACTTACAGATTGTCTAAAAGGAACGTCTTGGGAAGTTGGCTATATTAATCCTGAATTTAATTTAAAACATCGGCAATTTGATGTTTCCAGTAAATCTAAGCTTGAGTTTCTTTATGAAATTGCAGAGACATTTGAGGGTATTGTAAAGTTTGACACCATTAATAGTAAAATAAACATCTACAAAAAGGAAGAAATATCTCAGCACAAAGGATTCTGGATAGAGGAAGGGAAGTATCTGGAGAATATTGAGAGTATAACTGATGCTGATGAGATTGTCACAAGGCTTTTTGTAAAAGGTAGCGACAACTTAACAATAAATAGTGTAAACCCTACTGGACAATCATACGTTGATGATTTTTCTTATTTTTTATCTCCATTTGAAATGGATGAGGATGGAAACATTATCTCCCATAGCGACTTTATGAGCGATGAACTGTGTATTGGAATAATCAATTACAATAAAGTAGCATCTTCTCTAAAAGGTGAGTTTGCAAAATTATTAGATGAGAAAAAATCAATTCAACTAAGAAAAACAGAAGCAGAAAACAAACTTAATCAGTTAAACCACGAATTAACGCTTATTTTAGATCGTCTTAATGTTGCTAAAAAGCTTGGTGAAGATACATCTCAAATTACTCTAGAAATAGACAAAAAACAAAGTGAAATTAAAAACCAAAAACAATTAATTGAATCTATAAACAAAAGCATAGAATCTGTTGACAAGAAAATTGAAGACCTTAAACATCAATTGAATATAGAGAATCATTTAAGTGAAAAGCTTTTATCTGAGCTGACAAACTTTATTCAAGTATTTGAATGGTCTGATGACAATCAAATTGATCCAAATGACTTATACGAAGAGAGCTTAAAACACATAAAAACGGTTAACTCTCCTCCCATTAACATGAAGGTTAATATTGTTAACTTTTTTGAGATGGTTACAGAAAGCCATAACTGGAACAGATTAAATGTGGGAGACATTGTTAAAATCAAGCATAAAAAACTCAATATATGGGTCACTGCAAAAATAATTGAGTTAGAGTTTGATTTTGAAAATGCCACAATTGACATTTCTATCTCTAATGTAAAAGAAATAGAGACTGCAAAAAAGAAAATAGAGCGTCTCTTTTACACCGTGGACAAAGTTGATACTGATTACAATGCTCGAAAAACTGATTGGATTAAGATGACTCATAATTATAACCTGAGAAATGACAGAATTAAAGAGACACCTGTTAATCCACACAGTTTATCAGTTTCACATGAAGAGAATGATGATGGTTCTGCAAGTCTTAATGTGAGTTGGAGCTATCCGAATTACAATCAAACAGAAAAAAATGAAGATAATATTGATGGTTTCATTGTTTATCTTTACTCAGATGTAGATGATACTCCATACATATTTGGATCAAGAATGGCAAATGAGACTGTTATTCCTGAAATACATTATGAAACAAGAGCTTACACATTTCCTAGTGTCCCAGGAAACAGATATTACACACTTGGAGTTAGGGCATATAGGAGAGTAGACCCTGATATAAATTCGGATCAGATTATATTCTCAGATATTGTTTCACTTGATAAACCCTACCTTCCTACAACAAAAATAAATTTCAAAGGTAAAATAAATGGCTCTAGTTATACAGTTGCTTCTGAAGAGAATAAACCAAAAGACCCTGATGAGGGCGATATTTGGGTAAATACAGATGATGCAAAAGTATATGTTCGTAAAAATAATGATTGGAAGGTTGACAATTCTTTAAAGGAATCAAAAGATTACACAGATAAGATTATCGGAGAAAGAGAATCAGAAATACGCAAGGAAGTTGAGGAAGCTCTAAAAGAGGTTGACGAGGCTATGGAGCGAGTCGATTCTGAAATGGAGCGTATCCAAAACGAAGTTATTCCCGATGTAGAAAGGGCTATAAGAGAAACCTATATTCCTAGACAACCATATCCTCCTGATGAGATTGGTTCGGGGTTATGGTGGGATACTTCAGTAGAACCTGCGAGATTAATGAGATACGACAATTTAACAGGTAAATGGGTTCCTGTTGGGCCTACACAAGAGGAGTTAGATGAGATAACTCGTGAAGTTGACAATGCTCTAAAAGAAGTAGATGAAGCGATGGAACGAGTCAACTCGGAGATGGATCGTATTGAAAATGAAGTAGTCCCTGAGATTGAGCAAGCATTGAAAGACTCCTATATCCCAAGGCAGGATACACCCCCTGATCCAGCAGACTACAAACTATGGTGGGACACATCTGTTGAGCCTCCAAGATTTATGCAATTTGATGAAACCAAACTAGAGTGGGTTCCTGTTGCGCCTACTGAAGATGAAATCAATCAGATAATTGATGATATGCGTAATAGCGTTGTAGCTGAAACTAGAGAATACACTGAAGAAGAAATTAGAGCAGTGAAACAATTATTGCTTGATGATTTAAGCAATCGAATTGGAAATGTTAATGCTCGTATTTCTGATTTAAATACTGTTGCAGAAGGACTCAAAAGTCGTGCTGATTCAACAGATTTAATCCTATCTGAGCAAGGTGGAAAGATTAATACTATTGAAACAACCGTTGATGAAGTAAAGGGGCAATTGAGTACAACAATTACAAATATAGAAGCAATAGATGGGGTTGTTCAATCTCACTCTGCTACATTACTTGCTCAAGCTGATTTAATTGCAGCTAAAGTTGATGACCTTACATATCAAAGAGATAAAAGTGGGATTTTATCTAGTATTGAAGCGAACACAACTGAGCTTAGTTTAGTCGCTGAGGGACTAAGTGCAAGGGTAACAAAAGAAGAATTTGATTCCGAAATCAACGGTGTTAAAGATAGATTATCAACAACGGAAGCAACTTTAACTGTACAGGCAGGATTGATTGAAGCTAAGGCTGAAAAAAATGAAGTTTATACAAGGACGCAGACTGATGGATTATTAGACAACAAAGTTGATACAACTGTATATAACAATAAAGTTGGAGAATTAATCACTTCCATTGATAATGTAACGGCAAGAGTTTCTAATACTGAAACAAGTATTGATACACTGACTGGAAATATGACAAGTGCTTTGAGTCAGATTGCTAGTCTTGATGTCCGTGCTGATGGGATTGTGCAGAGTGTGTCTGAGGTTCGGGCTGATTTGGATGGATTGGAGATTGGTGGAAGGAACTATGTCCGCAACAGTGCTTTTATATCTGATTTAGAACAATGGGCGTCTTGGGGTGTAGCAAGTAGGGAAATTGTAACCATCAATAATAAAAAGTGGATTAATATTCGACAAGCCGACTCTGAGTCCTTTAGGGGAATTAGCCAAGCTATTAGACACTTTGAAAAAAACACGGATTATACTATCTCTTTTACAGCTTTCAAAAAGGACGCATCTTCCGCTGGAGTAAGAGTCATTGTCCATCAAAATGGAGACGGGAGCAATAATCCTCAATTTAACCGTCAATTTAGTGAGGTAACTACGGAGCCTAAAAGATATAGTTATACATTTAAATCGTCAAATTTAGATAAGTCGAGTTTTAATTTTATGATTGGGGGAGAAGGTAACAAACCTTTTGATATTTTTATAACGGATATTCAGTTCGAAAAAGGGAGTCGTCCATCTGACCATGAATTGGCACCCGAAGATACAGACGCACGTATTACTTCAGCCGAAGCATCTATCAAAACTCTAGCTGGACAAATTGAACTCAAAGCATCTCAGACTGAAGTTGATAGTATAGAAGGAAGAATGACTGCTGCTGAATCAAGAATTAATGTTTTGCCTAATGAGATTGATTTGCGTGTGACACAAGGGATTGCTGATTTGGAGATTGGTGGAAGGAACCTAGCAAGGAATACCAAAACAAAAAACTTTATTACTTACCAAAACGGTGCAATTCAAATTATTGATGATGGCCATATTCGTGCGACAAATACTGGCCCAAATGGAGCGATTTTTGGATTTCAACAGACTTCTTCTGAAAGAAAAATGGAAATAATTGAGGGTGAAAAATATACGATCTCATTTGATGTACGTGGAACTGTGAAATCTATGGAGTATGTGTACATTATGCGACCGGATGCAGGAAATAGTCAGATGTTTCCTGCAATGACAGTCTCGTCTGATACAGAGTTCATTCGAGTGTCATCGACCTTTACATCAAACAGAGGTAGCAACAATGCCTATTTGATGATTTCGACCAGAAATGAGGTAAGTGGTGCTTGGTTTGAAGTTAAAAATATCAAACTCGAAAAAGGAAGTAAAGCAACCGACTGGTCACCAGCTCCTGAAGATCAAGTCAATAAAACCAATGTTTTATCATCAATCAATCTATCAAATGAAGGCGTAAAAATTCAAGGTTCTAAAATTGATATTGCAGGATTAGTTTCAGTTCTTAATGCAGATGGATCAGCAGGTACATTAATTAATGGAAATAAAATTGTAACAGGTAGCTTAACAGCAAATCGACTAAACGTAAATGAAATATTTGGAAATTCAGCCGTTATCGCTAAGATTCAATCTGACAGCGTATTAACGGCTAATTTGGATGCAACGAAAATAACAACTGGAACACTTAATGCAGCCAATGTTTCTATTATAAATTTAAGTGCAACAAGTATCACAGGTGGAACCTTAGATGCAAGCAAAGCAACAATATCAAATATTAATGCTTCAAATATCACAACTGGAACATTAAATGCAGCAAGAATTGGTGCAACATCAATTACATCAGCAAAATTAAATGTAACTGAAATATTTGGCAACTCAGCAGTAATTGCAAAAATACAATCAGATAGCGTGTTAACAGCGAATCTCAGCGCAACGAAAATTACAACTGGAACATTGAATGCCAACCTTGTGTCTGTTGTTAATCTTAGTGCCTCAAGCATAGTTAGTGGAACATTAGATGCAGCCAAAGTTAATGTAGCTAATCTTAATGCAAGTAATATTAAGAGTGGAACTTTGACAGCTATTGACATAAGTGGAGTTAATATCTATGGAAGTAGGATTATGTCTTCTGACGGTTCTACAGAAATGGATATTTCAGGTGGAAATATAAGACTAAGACAGTCGAATGGGCAATATGTCAACATAAATCCTAGTGGTTTGTATGGATATAATTCTGGAGGCAGTATGAGATTCCAAGCTGACTCTAGTCTCGTGACAAGTGCTGCACTGGGAACAAATAATGAGAATGTATATCTAGCATCGAATAATGAGGCACGTGTTGTGCATTACAACAGTATTCCAGGTGATGGACAGGTTGGTAGTTACACTTATCTACCGATAAGGGCTAGTGCTTTCTATGGCAACTCGCTCAACGGAAACGCAGCCTTAGGTGGGGATAATATTTATCTGAGACCTCGTGATGGTGGAGAAGTGAGGGTTACTGCTGCCGGAACGACTAATATATACTACAACTTCAGGGCAGGTAGGGTTTACAGTGACGCTTATATAACGAGGCAGACTAATGCTTATATAGGAGTAGACAGCGAATTAAGAATTGTAAATAAGAATCTCGGTGATGTTTATCGAGATGTAAGAGGTTTAGGATTTATTGGGGAACGAGTAGGTTTAGGAACTCATATCAATGGAAGTAATTTTTACGTACAACCAGCTCTAAATGGTGAGGTTCAAATTACTGATAGATCAGGGAATGGAACCTACAGGCCAATAAGAGCTTCATCTTTCCCATCAGGCTCTATGGCTGAATTTAAACAAGATATTAAGGTTTGGGAAGAAAGTGCGTTGGATTTAATCAACGACTCTATAATCTATGACTATATGTTAAAAGTTGATGTAGAAAACGGTAATATGCGGCGTAGACAAGGACTTGTTATAGGAAATGATTATAAAACCCCATCAGGAGTTATAGATGGTGATGGAGTCGAGCAATATTTAATGAATAGTTGGAGTTGGAAAGCTATACAAGAACTTGACATAAAAATCACAGGTGCTGAGGATGATATCGAATGGCTCAAAGTTGAAAACCAATATCTTAAACAAAAAATACAACAATTGGAAAACAAGATAAGTGAGTTGTAATGAAGAGGAAGCAAAATTTCACTTCCTCTTCATTAAGAAAGGAGTTTGTATGAAAGATATTAATATATACAATGATCCTGTTATTGCAAGAAAAAGAAAAGGTACTGTGGGAGATCCGTATAAAAACATTACTGAAACTCTAACAGTAATACATAACTATGTCGTCTTAACAGAAATACCAAATAGATTTAATAGAGTTATTATCAATGGATACCATGAGATTGAAGATGGAGAGCTGTCAGTAAATACTTTCAAAGTAAATTATGCGAATGGAGCTGTCTTTTTTCATGGCTCAAGAAATGGGCTCAATTTAACATTTACATATTTAGGTGAAGGTGCTCTGTTCTTTCCTGCTTCCAGGATATATGCCTCAAACAGTCAATATGGGATTTCTTTAAGTGATAAACTGGACGATTTAGACAGAAAAGATACGGAGCAGAAAAATAGAGTAGACAATCTTATACGCTCCAATCCACAACCAAGCGAAGTGGTGGATATTAGAACAGACAGAAACGGTAAAGTTTACACTGTAGCAAAAGATAGAATTGATGCAGAACAAAAGAAAATTGAAGATGCACAAACTGATTTTAATGGGAAAAAATATAATTCTTTAAAAGAAAGATTAGATGATAATCAAAAAATGGTTGACGATGCTTTTCTATCGTCCAGCAGGGCAGAATATTTAAGTTCACTAGACAATAGAATTAAGTATGATTACGATGAGCTTAAACAGGATATCAATACAAAGGTTAACGATCTACAAAATACACTTGGCTCTGAAATAAGTGATCTACAAGGTAATCTCAATACGGAGATAAGTAGATTAGAAAATAGAATTAAAAGTGAAATAAATGTCATAGATTTCGGTGCAAAAGGCGATGGAGTAAATAATGATTCCCCAGCAATACAAGAAGCATTGATTGAAGCGAAAAAAAGAGGTGGAGGAACAGTTAGAGTTCCATATGGGAAGTATTTAATAAATGGTTCAATGACCATTTACAGGAACACAAGACTTATATCTGATGAAGGTGTAGAGTTTTTTAAAGATAAAGACTATAGTGGTTACATGCTAAAAAATGGAGATAGAGATGATCAATTTACAGGATACAATGGCAATGGGAATATCATTGTATCTGGCGGTTTATGGGATGGTAGAGGATATCAGTACGAGAATGGTGGAACATTGATAACATTTGGACACGCCGAGAATGTTATCTTTGAAAATCTAATCTTAAAAGATGTTGTAAATAATCACGCAATAGAAATAAACTCATCTAAAAATGTCATCGTATATAATTGTAAATTTTTAGGATTTAGAAATACTGGACAAAGGAATTATGCAGAAGCAATACAAATAGATAGAGCTTCAGAAAGTGGCTTCCCTGCATTTGGTTCTTATGATCTTACTCCATGTAGAAATGTAACCATACAAAACTGCTATTTTGGAAAAAGTGGCACAAGTGGCATGTCTGGATGGGGTAGAGGAATTGGTTCTCACGGTAGTACTGAAACTATAAGTCCAAAACATTCTAACATAAATATTATTAATAATTATTTTGAGGACACTGACCAGTGGGCTATTTACCTTTGGCACTGGGATAATAGTGAAGTATCAAATAACAAGATTGTAAATTGTGGCGGAGGAATCAGAGCAAATGTTTCCAACCAATCAATGTTTAGGATAAAAATAGATTCAAATATTATTTTGAATACTGGACATGCTGAACTTTCTAATATTACTGTTGCTGGATCTGCCGAGAACTCAATGAGAACAGTAAGTGTATCAAACAACATTATTTATGGTGTATCAGATAAAAGTGTAAGTGGAATATACGCTGCATACTGTAACGGATGTAAGATTCAGGGGAATGATATAAGAAATTGCGGAACACATGGGATAATGGTAAGAAGAGGAAGATATTATGATGTTTCTAACAACTCTGTGATTTCGTGTGAGGATACAGGAATATATTTTTGGACTGATATTTTATATAGTAATATTAGCAGCAATAATATCGGCTATATTGGTCTAAATGGCATTCATATAACAGGAAATGTTGATACACTTTCAATATCTAATAATACTATATCTGGAGTAAATAAAAACGATGTAAGCGGTAGTAGTGGCAACCACATACGCATTACAGACAATGTTGAAAGAGTTAGTATTAGTGGAAATTTATGTAGGAATATTGCTAATGACTACATTGCAACAACTGCATTACATATAACAGCTACATGTAAATTAATAAACAGGACAGGCAATGTATTTGCTGGTATTGGTGTTTTGGATAACAGTGGCTCTTTGGTAACTGGAGATTTACTATAAACTGAAAATGAAAGCATAAAAAAAAAGACTTAATAATTAAATAAATTTATATTTCTAAAAGAGCATCTAAAATGGTGCTCTTTTTTATTTTAAGGAGGAATTTTTAATGAATAATTTTGAAATGCAAATTACATCAGTAAATATGAGGTATTCGGGTGGAGTGGTATCCAGTGTCCAAGTTCATTTTACTGGTCATGATGAGGAAAGAACGATTAATCTAAATGGATATATCCCATTAACTTATGAAGAGTATAGAGGCAACGAGTCCATTACGAACCTAGAAAAATTAGTTCGACAAAATGTATCGGCTAGATTATTGGAAGGATTAGAGGAAGACGCTTCTTCTTGATTTATTAAATAAATACATAAATTTCATAGGAGAGATCGTATGAAAAAGGAATATATCATATTTAACCAAAGGCTTGCAGGATATCTAATGCAATCTGGTTTCGTTTTAAAAAGATTGGAAATATCTAATAAAAATCCAAATTATAATATCTTTTTCTTTAACGAATCTCAGGAGTTATTAGAAAAAATTAAAGGCTTCAAACAGATATCTTAAATACATAGATTAAAGACCATGGCAAATTTATCCGTGGTCTTTTTTTATATTCAAATCCCTGTCATCAAAATGGAGGTAGTTATAATGTCATATGTAAAGAGCCATGCACAATTTGTTAATAAAATAAATACAAGATTCGGTGATGCATATACAGTTGTTGGAGAGTACAAAAATAGTACTGAAAGAGTGCTGATAAGACATAATATATGTGAATATGAATGGAATGTGTTTCCTAACAATCTTTTCTCAGGTAAAAGTAAGTGCCCTAGATGTTCAGGCAAGGAAAGACCAACAACCAGTGAATTTAAAAAGAGAGTTAAATCTCTAACTAGGGACGAATATGAAGTAATCGGAAAATATGTTAGTGCATATACAAAGATTAAAATTAGACACAAGTTATGTCAATACGAATGGGATATAACTCCTACAAGTTTTATTAATGTAGGGGCAAGATGCCCTCGTTGCCAAGATCGAGAAAGATATACAACAGAAGATATTAACGAAAAAATAAGAAAAGCCACTAATTACGAATACGAGATTATGAACGAATACTTAAACAATTATACTCCAATGTATTTTAAGCATAATCGTTGCAGTGGTATTTTTGAAATGTCTTTGACTAGGTTTTTATATCATAACAACCGTTGCCCTATATGTTATCCAGACTCTATTAAGATATCAAATGGAGAAAAATTAGTAAGCGAATTTCTCATGAGTGCAAATGTTTTATATAAGAGGGAGTATACATTTAGCGACTGTAAGGACATAAGGATTCTTCCTTTTGACTTCGGTGTCGTAGATAAATTTGGCAGCCTTATTTGTTTAATAGAATATGACGGGGAACAGCATTTTATGTCAATCGAGTATTTTGGTGGAAAAGAAACTCTACAAGAAATTAAAAAGCGAGACGAAATAAAAAATAAATATTGTGAAAAAAATAATATTCCTTTATTACGTATACCTTACTACAAGGACTATGAAATGAAAGAGTTGCTTTTTGACTTTCTAATAAAATGTAAAGTAATAAATGGTGAATAAGTAGATCATTTTGTATACGTGTGTCAAAAAGATGGTTAAGTCTAATTATAGACTAGCTCTCTTTTTTTATTTTTAATGATGTATCGGGAGTGAGGACATTGTGAGTACTGACTTGAATGAAAGAATCGGAGTAATTGAGAATACGCTGAAAAATCATGAACAGAGAATTCAAAAACAAGAGGACAACAATGAAATATTAATTGAAATGAAAACGATTCTAAAGAATCAAGTAGATATGAATAAAGAACAGAATGAACAGATGAAAGAGTTCAGTGGGACTTTGATTGAAGTCAACAACAACCTTTCGAAACTTAACGGTTCGCAGGAGCAGTTACAAAACGATATGAGCAAGATTGGCGAAAGAGTTACGCACATTGAGAAGTCCCAGGATGAAAATAAGATTGACGTACCTAAATTGATGGTAAAAATCCTTATTGGAATTTTTATGTTAATACCTACACTTATTGGAGCATGGTGGATGACGAAAACCGGACTTAAGTAAATTAAAACAATATAGGAGGAATAATAATGAAAATCACACAACAACTTTTAACCAAAAATCCTTTTTCTCGACCAGGAAATAAATTAATTGGTGTGCGTGGAGTGGTAATTCACTGGGTTGCTAATCCAAATACTACAGCGTCAGCAAACAGAAACTTCTTTGAAAATCGTAAATTTGGGAAAACAAACTATGGGTCAGCACACTACATCGTCAACTTAAATGGAGATATTATTCAATGCCTTCCTGAGAATGAGATTGGATATCATGTAGGATCAAACACGTACACTAGTGCTGCACTTAGCAAACTGTCTTCATATCCAAATAATTGTACGATTGGAATCGAGTGTACACATGTTGATTGGAACGGGAAAATGAATAGTGCTACGTACAATGAAACACTTAAACTAGCTGTTCATTTACTTAAAAAATATAAGTTAACCGAGAATGATTTATGGCTACATAAAACGGTTGTTGGATGGAAAAATTGCCACCAGTGGTTTGTGTCAAATAATAGTGAATGGGTTAAATTTAAACGTCAAGCAGGAGAAATGTTACGTGGGAAAGCTCAATTGAATCCTGAAGTCAATACAGGAGACATGATTCATCCTTCTCCAAATTCTGATGGAACCTACACAGTGCGTAAAGGAGACACTTTCTGGGGTATTTCTAAGCAGTTGGATATTCCAGTTGAGACTATTCAAAAGTTAAATCCTGGAGTTAAGGCTACTCAGTTGAAAGTTGGACAGAAAATTAAAGTTAAGGATACTGGTGGTAAATCTTCTGGATCAGGTTCTAGTACGCCATCTAAGCCAAGCACTGCTCCTTCTTCTGCGAGTGGTAGAGTAGAGTCTAAAGTAAATGGATTAAGATTCTATAATAGACCATCTTGGGATGATAAAGATGTTGTAGGTATTGTAAATAAAGGAGTTGGATTCCCGACAATTGTTAAAAAAGTAAAAGTTGGCAACGGATATCAGTATCAAGTTAAGAATAGTCGAGGCAACACTTACTATATCACAGCCTCAGATCAGTATGTAAAAGTGGTTGGTGGTGGTAGCTTAAATACTAAACCAGCAAGCAAGCCAGCACCTAAACCAGTTGCAAAGAAAAAGAAATATGTGCAACTACCAAAGACATCTTCTTCATGGAGAGTATATCCAACTAATAAAGCTCCAGTTAAGGGTAATGAAAAAGGATTTTTGGATCCTAAAAAGTTTAACGGCCTTGAATATCAAGTGCTAGGAAATCCACAAAAGGATGTATATACAATCAAAACAGGTGATTTTGGGACTGTAAATATTTATGCAGCACCAAGTACAGGAGCAAAGATTGTACAAAAGTAATTTAATATAAAATAAAATTATATAGGAGTGATATAGTAAGTGTT
>RWZE01000094.1_pt1 | contig 21175 bp, 19 predicted proteins | sample 2187721 | NCBI WGS metagenome assembly RWZE01 (sample SAMN10531867, study PRJNA481165) | viral metagenome | isolation source: viral particles purified by filtration and ultracentrifugation from about... | host: Nasonia giraulti 16.2 | place: USA:Tennessee | collected 2011-04-01
CCGGAGCCGTGAAGTGGAGCGTGAATACGCGGTCCGCGTTTTCGGTGAAGTTGATGATGCCAAACGCAATCAGCTGCTTAAGGGTGTTCAGCTGGAAGATGGTCCGGCCTCGTTCCGTTCACTGAAATTCAAGGGCGGGGAAGGTATCAACCAGTGGTTTAATGTCTCACTGACTGAGGGGCGTAACCGCGAGGTCCGCCGGATGTGGGAAGCGGTCGGTGTGCAGGTCAGCCGCCTGATCCGTGTCCGTTATGGTGATATCGATCTGCCTAAAGCGCTGCCCCGCGGCGGCTGGGTGGAACTGAACCTGGAAAAAACCAACTATCTGCGGGAACTGGTGGGTCTGTCACCGGAAACCACCACGAAGGTTTCAGTGGAAAGTGATAAACGCCGGATCAAAGCGAATCAGATTCGCCGTGCGGTAAAACGTCACTCACAAATAGGCACCACCGCATCAAAACGTAATTCCGGGCGTCCGGCATCAAGCCGACAGGGCACCGGAAATACACAGAAACGCCGTACCGGTAAATAATAATCCGGTGATATAAAACCGGTATTTCTGTTATTTCAGTCTGAATCCGCGTTTATAAACGTCCCGTGTTCAAAACACGGGACGTTTTTTTACAGGGATCATGCAAATACCTGCCGTGTGCGTTAAAATAATCAAAACACTATTTTCCGCCGGTGAATAACCGGAAAACAGCGGTTTCTCTGTGAGGAGATGATTATTGCGATAACCCGATGCGGTCTGTTAACGCTCATCTTTCTGCTTTCAGGATGCGGTGACGGGACACAGCGCGATACGCCAGAGCTGAGCCGGTATTACTACAGTAATATTACCGGGGATGACCTGTTTTTTACGGTAAACGGAAAAAGTTATCATCTTGCACACGATACGGAGGGAATTACGTATCTGCCTTCCGGCCTGAATAAGCTGGAAACCCCGCAGGGACAGCAGATTTCCTTTCTGGCGTATCCCGGAAACAGCGGCGGAATCCTGAATCCGTCCCGTGCCCGTTATTATTCTTACACCATCCATGACGGTGATACATTGTATTCGCCGCAGTTTAACTCTCTTATTAAGACGTTTAAATTTGACGGCCATTATTATCAGGGGCCATTGCAGACCAGCAATGCAGAAATTATCGATAATAATATGTTTAAATGCCGTTATTTTTCTGATATTCCCGATATTAAGGCCGTTCTGGATAAATTTGTCGCCGGTGAAAAGGGAATGGTAACCGTCTGTATGAATGAGAAAGAGTTTCGCCGCTTTCTGGAATATAACCCGCGCGGTGTCAGTTCATTGCCTGATGACACGGTGATCAGGCCGGAACAGGATGCGGATATCAATAATCATATCCGCCTGCGTGACATTCAGTTTCAGGACCCGGAATTGCGTCAGGCTGCGGCGGAAATAACCGGGATTATGGCTGAGTTTCAGAGCCAGACTGATGTGACCAGAAAATATGAAATATACAGCCGTTATCACAGGGTACTGATGCGGATGGCAAACTATTACCGTCAGTTATTACTGCACAGCGATAAAGAGAATAAAACGGATAAAGAAGAGAGCCGGAAATTCAGTGATTTCATACAGGAAACCGGTGAGATATTTGGTGCCGGGGTTTTATTGCTGAAAGCGGATGACGCGTCCCCGGCACACTGACGTTACTGTCTTCTGTTACTCCGCCGGTCCGGCTTTGCGGCCGGGCTGCGCATCATAGCTGATCCCGTTCTTACCTGCGCTGTCGTCACACATCACATATAAATAGGTCGGCATAATATCCGCCGGGGTTTTCAGTTTTTCTGACGCTTCATCCGGGAATGCGCCCGCACGCATGGATGTACGGGTGCCGCCGGGGTTAATGCAGCTGACGCGCAGGCCGGTACCTTCATATTCCTGAGCAAGCACCTGCATCATACCTTCAGTGGCAAATTTGGAAACGGCATACGCCCCCCATCCGGCACGGCCTTCGCGGCCGACACTTGATGATGTGAATACCAGCGAGCTTTGCGGGGATTTCAGCAGCAGCGGTAACAGTGCCTGTGTCAGTATAAAGGTGCCGTTGACATTCACCTGCATCACATCCTGCCATAACGCGACCGGCTGTTCTGTGAACGGGGCGACCACGCCCAGAATTCCGGCATTGTGCAGCACACCGTCCAGACGCGGAATTTCCTGCGCCAGCATCGCCGCAAACTCACGGCTCTGCGCTTCTGTCAGCGTCAGCAAATCCTGATGAAAGATGCGGGGTGTTGTTTTATAACGCTGTGCAATTTCATCGCGGACAGCCTGTAATTTGGATTCTGTCCGGCCGGTCAGAATCAGTTCCGCACCGTAGCGGGCATAGGTCAGGGCGGCTTCACGGCCGATTCCGTCACCGGCACCGGTTATCAGTATGATTTTATTTTTCAGTGCATCAGGCGAGGACGGGGAAAAGCGGGATACATCATTATTATGCATGGTGATAACTCCGGAAAAACGAATGGACGGATATCACATCTCTGAGAAGGTGTGAATCCGTTTTCATCATACCGTCCTCAGGGCGTGATTGCCATCAAGGGTTACAAAACTAGTTGAGCATTTATCAAATTTTTTAGTTAAAATAGCCCCATTCAATTTAACAGCATTAAGGTGTGCCGGTGGAGTTTCTCTCACAATACGGTTTGTTTCTTGCGGAAACCGTAACTATTGTTCTGGCAATCATTGCCATTGTCGTGTTTTTTGTCATGCTCAGTATCCGTAAAGGGCAGTCTTTAGGTAAATTACGTCTGACTGATCTGGGTGAAAATTACCGTGACAGACAGCGTGAAATGCAACATGCGCGCATGAGCGAAGCAGAGCAGAAAGTCTGGAATAAAGCGTTTAAAAAACAACAGAAAAACGAAGATAAAAAAGACAAAAATAACGCCAAAAACGGGCAGACCCGCCTGCGCAAATCCTGCATCTATGTGGTCGATTTTAAAGGCAGCCTGGATGCTCACGAAGTGGAATCACTGCGCGAGGAAATCACTATTATTCTGTCTGTGGCCGAACCGGGCCTGGATGAAGTCCTGGTGCGTCTGGAAAGTCCGGGCGGACTGGTACATGCCTATGGTCTGGCAGCAGCTCAGCTGACCCGTCTGCGTGAGAAAAATATCCGTATCACCATCGCGGTGGATAAAGTTGCAGCCAGCGGTGGTTATATGATGGCGTGTGTGGCAGATAAAATTGTGGCGGCACCATTTGCCATCCTGGGGTCGATTGGTGTGGTGGCTCAGGTACCTAACATCCATCGTCTGCTGAAGAAAAATGATATTGATGTGGAAATGCATACGGCTGGTCAATATAAGCGCACGCTGACATTCATCGGACAAAATACCGATGAAGGTCGTGAGAAATTCCGCCAGGAGCTGGATGAAACGCACGTTTTGTTCAAAAACTTTGTCTCTCAGAACCGCCCGTCTCTGGATATTGAAAAAGTGGCGACCGGTGAGCACTGGTACGGTACTCAGGCGAAAGAGCTGGGACTGGTTGATGAACTGGCAGTGAGTGATGATTTAATTGTTGCGGCAATTCCGGATCACGAAGTTATTCAGGTACGTTATTTCCGCCGTAAGCGTCTTATCGATAAAATCACCCAGAGTGTAATGATGAGCGCGGACCGTCTTATTCTCCGCTGGTGGCAGCGCGGGAACGGACCGGTCGGAAAATAACCGGCGCAGTATAAATAACGGCAGCGAAAGCTGCCGTTATTCTTTGCAGATTATTATTCTGCCGGTGATTATTCCGGCGGCTTGCGGTTAATCTGCCAAATGATATTGTTCTGACAGAACGTGAGCGAGATGTTTAAACATATTAAAGACGGCCGCACTTTTGAGTGTCGGCAGGCCCTGGTCGTCTAAAAAGTATTCACCTTTAAAAACCAATACGCCGGATTTCTGTTCAACATCATCAGCCTGCATGCCTTCCAGAAAATCCTCATGTTCCTGTATGATTTTATTGGCTTTTTCTAACAGCTCTGGCTTGCTGATGGCGATGGTTTCTTTTTGCATTCTGTGAACTCCTTTGAAAAATAATTTGTTGCGCATCACTATTTATCAGGTAGAGTGTGAACTTTTCAAGAGCCCCGCAAACTGGCGGGAAGACTATTTGCGTAATACACTCCGGTGACGGCGATATTAAAAATACATCATTTCCTGACAGATGTTTTGAGTTGAAACAAAGCATTAGTATAAAAAGAGTTGATCTATTACGAAAGTGCCTCAATATAAAAGGCAGTGTATTTGACGCAAAAATTGGCGTTTTTATAATCGCCCCGAAAATTTAGGTAATGATAATTATGGGTAAAGCTCTTGTCATCGTGGAGTCCCCGGCAAAAGCCAAAACGATTAACAAGTATCTCGGCAAAGACTACGTGGTGAAATCCAGCGTCGGTCATATCCGGGATCTGCCGACGAGTGGTTCAGCGAGCCGTAAACCCGCTGCTGCAGGCGATAAAACGAAAAAAGTTAAAAAAGACGAACGCACAGCGCTGGTCAGCCGGATGGGTGTTGACCCGTACCACGGCTGGGAAGCGAATTATCAGATTCTGCCGGGTAAAGAGAAGGTCGTTTCTGAGTTACAGCACCTGGCCGCCGATGCATCACACATCTATCTCGCAACGGACCTTGACCGCGAAGGGGAAGCCATTGCGTGGCACCTGCGGGAAGTGATAGGTGGTGACGACAGCCGTTTCAGCCGGGTTGTCTTTAACGAAATCACCAAAAATGCGATAAGCCAGGCGTTTGAGCAGCCGGGCGAACTGAATATTGACCGGGTGAATGCCCAGCAGGCGCGCCGCTTTATGGATCGCGTTGTAGGTTATATGGTTTCTCCGCTGCTGTGGAAGAAAATTGCCCGTGGTTTATCTGCCGGTCGTGTGCAGTCCGTCGCTGTGCGTCTGATTGTTGAGCGCGAGCGCGAAATCAAAGCGTTTGTGCCGGAAGAATACTGGCAGATCCACGCACTGCTGTCTGATAAAAACGATCAGCTGCGCATGGAAGTCGCGCAGGAAAACGGAAAAACCTTTAAAGCAGTCAATGAGAAACAGGCACTGGCGGCTGTCAGCAAGTTACAGGCTGCCACCTTCAAAATTACTGACCGTGAAGACCGTCCGACGTCCAGCAAGCCGGGTGCACCGTTTATTACCTCCACACTTCAGCAGGCCGCGAGTACCCGCCTGAGCTTTGGTGTGAAAAAAACCATGATGATGGCACAGCGTCTGTATGAAGCCGGTCACATCACTTATATGCGTACCGACTCAACCAACCTGAGCCAGGATGCCATTACGATGGCGCGTGACTATATCACTGAGAATTTCGGTGATAAATATCTGCCTGCCTCACCGAATCTGTACAGCAACAAAGAGAACTCCCAGGAAGCGCACGAAGCTATCCGTCCGTCTGATATCGCAGTAACGGAAGAGATGCTTAAGGATATGGAGCCGGATGCACGCCGCCTGTATCAGCTTATCTGGCGTCAGTTTGTCGCGTGTCAGATGACACCGGCTAAATACGATTCCACCACACTGACCGCCGAAGCGGGCGATTTCACACTGAAAGCCAAAGGGCGCACGCTGCGTTTTGACGGCTGGACCAAAGTGATGCCTGCGCTGCGTAAGAATGATGAAGACAATACCCTGCCTGCGATTGCGCCGGGTACTGTTATGACGCGTGAAGCGATCGATCCTGTACAGCACTTTACCAAGCCGCCTGCACGTTTCAGTGAAGCGTCGCTGGTAAAAGAGCTGGAAAAACGCGGTATCGGGCGTCCGTCCACTTATGCGTCAATTATTTCCACCATTCAGGATCGCGGTTATGTGAAAGTGGAAAACCGCCGTTTCTATGCCGAGAAAATGGGTGAGATTGTCACCGATCGTCTCGAAGAAACCTTTGCGGAACTGATGAACTACGATTTTACCGCACGGATGGAAAATCAGCTCGACCATATCGCCAACAATGAAGCGAAATGGAAATCTGTGCTGGACGAATTTTTTGCCGATTTCAGCAAACAGCTGGATAACGCGGGTAAAGATCCGGAAGAAGGCGGCATGCGGACGAACCCGATGATCATCACCTCGATCATTTGTCCGACCTGTTCCCGTCCGATGGGGATACGTACTGCTTCCACCGGGGTATTCCTTGGCTGTTCCGGTTATGCACTGCCGCCGAAAGAGCGCTGCAAGCAGACTATCAACCTGATCCCGGAACATGAAATCCTCAATATCCTTGAAGGGGATGATGCGGAAACCAATGCACTGCGTGCCCGCCGCCGCTGCCCGAAATGCGGCACCGCGATGGACAGCTACCTGATCGATACCAGCCGTAAACTGCATGTCTGCGGTAATAACCCGGAATGTGAAGGGTACGAAGTCGAAGAGGGTGAATTCCGCATTAAAGGGTATGACGGCCCGGTTGTTGAGTGTGAAAAATGCGGTTCTGAAATGCACCTGAAAATGGGGCGTTTCGGTAAATACATGGGTTGTACCAACGACGAATGTAAAAATACCCGCAAAATTCTGCGTAACGGTGAAGTGGCTCCGCCGAAAGAAGATCCGGTCCCGTTACCGGAATTGCCGTGCGAGAAGTCAGATGCATACTTTGTATTGCGTGATGGTGCAGCCGGTATCTTCCTGGCGGCGCATAACTTCCCGAAATCACGGGAAACCCGTGCACCGCAGGTGGCAGAACTGGTTCGCTTTAAAGATCGCCTGTCTGAGAAAATGCGTTACCTGGCCGATGCGCCGGTCGCTGATCCGGACGGTAATCCGACAACCGTCCGCTGGAGCCGTAAAACCAAACAGCAGTATGTGGCATCCGACAAAGACGGCAAAGCAACCGGCTGGTCTGCATTCTATGTTGACGGCAAATGGGTTGAGAAAGCTAAATAATCTGTCGTTATAATATTGACGGTTAAGTAACAGTAAAAGCCGGTCAGGATTTTAAACTGACCGGCTTTTTTACATCCAAACGGCAGTAATTCCTTTTGGTTATAAGCATTGATGAAAACGGCCTAAGAAGAGGTGGCCGCGATTTCCCGCACTTTCCCGTGAGATGCACGGTATAAGGGTATTAGCCTGTTATATTTTGACTGGTATCAGTTCAGTTTTTGTTATATCGTCGAAGAATAGAATAACGTTATAACAATTTGCTCACTTATTCTTTTTAGTAATAATAAAGATGAAAAAGAAGTAAGCAATGTCAAACCTGCACGGAAAGGAATAAGCGGATGAAATTACAGCAGCTGCGCTATATTGTGGAAGTGGTTAATCACAATCTGAATGTCTCCTCGACTGCTGAGGGGCTGTACACATCACAACCCGGTATCAGTAAGCAGATACGGATGCTGGAAGATGAGCTGGGTATGCAGATTTTTGCCCGCAGCGGTAAACATCTGACACATGTGACACCGGCCGGTGAATCGGTTATCCGTATCTCCCGCGAGGTGCTGGCAAAAATTGATGCCATCAAAGCGGTTGCCAGCGAACACACTTATCCGGAGCAGGGAACGCTGAGTATCGCCACGACGCATACCCAGGCGCGTTATGCACTGCCGCCGGTGATTAAAGGCTTTATCGAGCGTTACCCGCACGTTTCTCTGCATATGCATCAGGGGACACCGACACAGATCGCAGAGGATGTCTGCAAGGGCAACAGCGATTTTGCTATCGCGACAGAAGCGCTGCATCTGTATAACGATTTGATTATGCTGCCATGCTACCGGTGGAACCGGGCTGTGGTGGTCCGCCGTGATCACCCGCTGGCGCAGCGGCGTGATCTGACCATCGCTGATATCGCGGAATATGAAATTGTCACCTATACCCACGGTTTTACCGGGCGTTCAGAACTGGACAATACCTTTGAAAAACAGGGGCTGAAGCCGAAAGTAGTCTTTACCGCCACGGATGCGGATGTGATTAAAACCTATGTCCGCCTCGGGCTCGGGATCGGGATTATTGCCAGCATGGCGGTTGACCCGGAGACCGATAAAGACCTCGTCAGTATCGATATGCGGGATAAATTCAGTTACAGCACCACAAAAATCGGTTTCCGGCGCGGCAGTTTCCTGAGAACGTATATGTATGATTTTATGTGGCGTTTCGCACCGCATCTGACGCGGGATGTGGTGGATAAAGCGATTGCGCTGCGTAATAATGAAGACATCGAAGCTATGTTTAAAGACATTTCGCTGCCGATCGTCTGAATACACATTATCAGGGGAACTGATGACAAAATTATCCGCACTGACGGGTGTTGTTCTGCTTGCCGCCGGGCTGTTTCCGGCGGCAGTCTCTGCATCCGTAACACCGGCCGAACCCGTCTGCAAAGAAACGGTGCGTGACCCGGAAAGCTATGATTCAACCGATGAATGTTACTACAAAGGCAGTAATCTGGTGCAGACTTACGGGATTTACCGCAGCACAACCGGGGAGCCGAAAAATCTGACGGAAAAACTGACTCCGGGCACAGATCGCGCTTTCACGGATTATGGTGATACGGTCAGTCTGGAATATAAATGGCAGGGTAACAATCACCTGACGGTGACTCAGTTATTTAACGGTGGTCTGGATACGATCACATTTGAGGATGACGGGCAGGGAACCCGGGTCATCACGGCGTACAGCCCGGATTAATTATCCTGCAAAATTGTTAGTTTTAGTTACATTGAATTAACAATTTGTGTGGCTGACCCCGCAAAGAATACGGGAATATGGTATCTTTATAATGAAAATAATAAGGAAGATACCTGTTTAACCCGTACACTCTGTGTGGAGGCGTTATGTCGTTAACCTTAAAGCAACAGTGTGAAACCCTGCTGACGGCGGGCGGAAAGCACTACCATATCTATGATCTCTCCCGCCTGGCAGAACAGCTCGGCAATATCAGTAAACTCCCCAAATCCCTGAAAGTTCTGGCTGAAAACCTGTTGCGTAATCTCGATGGTGACAGCGTACAGGTGCGTGATTTACAGGCGCTGATTGACTGGCAGAAAACCGGCACGGCTGACCATGAAATCGCTTTCCGGCCTGCCCGCGTGCTGATGCAGGATTTTACCGGCGTCCCGGCTGTGGTGGATCTGGCGGCGATGCGCCAGGCTATCCGTGTGCTGGGCGGCGAGGAAAGCAAGGTGAATCCTCTGTCACCGGTCGACCTGGTTATTGACCACTCGGTGATGGTGGATGAGTATGCCAGTGAGCAGGCATTTGCCGATAACGTGGCGATTGAAATGTCACGTAATAACGAACGCTACCGCTTCCTGCGCTGGGGACAGCAGGCATTTGACCGTTTTCGTGTGGTGCCGCCGGGCACCGGGATCTGCCATCAGGTTAACCTCGAGTACCTCGGAAAATCGGTCTGGTATGAAACCCGTGACGGTAAAACCTATGCCTATCCGGATACCCTGGTCGGGACAGATTCCCACACCACGATGATTAACGGCCTCGGGGTGCTGGGCTGGGGTGTGGGCGGTATTGAGGCGGAAGCGGCGATGCTCGGACAGCCGGTGTCGATGCTGATCCCGGATGTGGTTGGCTTTAAACTTACCGGCCGTTTGCGTGAGGGGATCACGGCTACCGACCTGGTACTGACAGTGACACAAATGCTGCGCAAACACGGTGTGGTGGGTAAATTTGTTGAGTTCTGGGGGGACGGTCTGGCGCAGTTACCGCTGGCTGACCGTGCCACCATCGCTAATATGTCACCGGAGTATGGCGCGACCTGCGGTTTCTTCCCGGTGGATGATGTCACACTCGGCTACATGCGGCTGACCGGGCGCAGTGATGAAGAAATCGCGCTGGTGGAAGCTTACTGTAAAACACAGGGCTTGTGGCGTCACGAGGGTGATGAGCCGCGCTTTACCTCCGGGCTGGCGCTGGATCTGGCGGAGGTGCAGACCAGCCTCGCCGGACCGAAACGTCCGCAGGACAGAGTCGTGCTGGCGCAGGTGCCGGGCGCGTTTCAGGCTGCGGTTGATCTGGAGCTGAATAAAAAATCACCGGCGGCGAAGGTTCCGGTTTCTCTGCACGGTGATGATTTTACCCTCGAAGACGGCGCGGTGGTGATCGCCGCTATCACGTCCTGTACCAACACGTCGAACCCGGGTGTACTGATGACCGCCGGTCTGCTGGCAAAAAATGCGGCCGAAAAAGGGCTGACCCGTAAACCGTGGGTGAAAACGTCCCTTGCGCCGGGTTCGAAAGTGGTAACCGATTATCTGAATGCTGCCGGATTCACGCCGTATCTGGATCAGCTGGGATTTAACCTTGTCGGTTATGGTTGTACTACCTGTATCGGTAACTCCGGGCCGCTGGATGCGGAAATTGAAACTGCCATCAAAGGTCATGATCTGACGGTCGGTGCGGTGTTGTCCGGTAACCGCAACTTTGAGGGGCGCATCCATCCGCTGGTGAAAACCAACTGGCTGGCGTCTCCGCCGCTGGTGGTGGCTTATGCACTGGCCGGTAATCTGCACTGTAATCTCGAAACCGATCCGCTGGGTTATGATAAACAGGGCCAGCCGGTGCTGTTAAAAGATATCTGGCCGGATAATGCCGCGATTGCCGCTGCGGTGGAAAAAGTGAAAACGGAGATGTTCCGCAAAGAGTACTCGGCAGTGTTTGACGGGGATGAGCAGTGGCAGTCACTGCCGGTCGAAAATACCCCGACTTACCAGTGGCAGCCGGATTCCGCCTATATGGCGGTTGCACCGGCACCGGTGAAAGATGTGAAACAGGCGCGTATCCTGGCGATCCTCGGTGACTCTGTGACCACTGACCATATTTCTCCGGCGGGGAATATCAAAGCAGACAGCCCGGCGGGACGTTATTTACAGGCACACGGTGTGAAACCGGCCGATTTTAACTCCTACGGCTCGCGACGCGGTAACCATGAAGTGATGGTACGCGGGACATTTGCCAATATCCGCATCCGCAATGAAATGGTGCCGGGCACGGAGGGCGGATTTACCCGTCATATACCGACCGGGGAAACACTGGCTATTTTTGATGCCGCGATGCGTTATCAGGCGTCAGGAACGCCGCTGGTGGTGATTGCAGGTAAAGAGTACGGTTCCGGCTCCAGCCGTGACTGGGCGGCGAAAGGAACCAATCTGCTGGGAGTGAGAGTGGTGCTGACGGAATCCTATGAACGTATTCACCGCTCCAACCTGATCGGTATGGGGATTCTGCCGCTGGAGTTTCCGGCCGGAACGGATCGCCGCACACTGGGGCTGACCGGGGATGAGCTGATTGATGTCAGCGGCCTGGACAGCGTCACACCGAAACAGATTGTGCCGGTGAAAATCACGTATGCAGACGGACGGGTGACTGAACTGAACGCGCTGTGCCGTATCGATACACAGACTGAGCTGGAATATTACCGCCACGGCGGCATTCTCTGTTATGTGATCCGCCAGATGCTGGCGTAACGTTAGTCAGACGGGTAAAAAAATAAAGCGCGGTATTTTTGCCGCGCTTTTCTGTTTTTACTTTTTTTACTTTTTGCAGGTGAATCAGTGATTACAGCCCGGAGACTGGCACAGCATGTGTCCCATTTTTTCCGCTTTGGTATCCAGATAATGGGCATTAGCCGGATTACGGCCGACAATCAGCGGCACACGTTCAGTAATGTTGATACCGGCCTGAGTCAGAATCTCGACTTTTTCCGGGTTATTGGTCAGCAGGCGGATGGCATGCACATCCAGTAATTTGTACATATCAGCACACAGTGTGAAATCACGTTCATCCGGCGCAAATCCCAGCTTCTGGTTTGCTTCAACGGTATCCAGCCCGGTATCCTGTAACGCATAGGCACGGATTTTATTCAGCAGACCAATATTGCGGCCTTCCTGACGGTGATACAGCAACACACCACGGCCTTCTTCTGAGATCTGCTTTAACGCGGCTTCCAGCTGGAAACCACAGTCACAGCGCAGGCTGAACAGAGCATCACCGGTTAAACATTCCGAATGGACACGGGATAACACCGGTTCATCACCGCTGATATCACCGAACACCAGCGCCACGTGATCGTGACCGGTGGCGATTTCTTCAAATCCGACCATTAAAAATTCCCCGAACGGGGTAGGTAATTTTGCCTGTGCGACACGTTTTAACTGCAACTCTTTATTCATGATTTATTAACTCATTGATATAAATATCTTTATTTAAACGCACATAATCGTATTGGCGATGTTATTATCTGCGTTGCCCGGGAAGTGAAACTGACATTTCTTTTCCGGGTCAAATAACTGAACATGACCATAGTAGTACATCAGTTTGACAAAATAATATTTATTTTTTACGGAATGATTTAACCCGGATGAAAAACCTGACAAAACCCTTTATCGCCGCTGTCATATTACTGATGCTGGTACCGCTGGTGACACTGCTGACCGGCTGGCGCTGGCAGCCATCGGGTGACGATGACCTGCTGCGCGGTCTGCGGTATCTGACTGACACGGCGGCATATCCGCTGGGAATCATCGTATCACTCATCTTTTGTTTTCTGTTTGTCCGTTTGTATCGCGGCAGCAAAAAACAGGCACTGCGTGCAGCTGTCGCTATTCTGGTGGTTGTGGCCGCCGGGCAGGGCGTGAAAGTGGCGATGAAAAACACACTTCAGGAGCCGCGGCCTTATGTGGTCTGGCTGGCACAACAGGGTATTGCGTCAGAGAACGCGTTTTATGACCTTTCCCGGCCGGAGCGGGCGCAGTTGCTGAAAGATACCCTTAAAAATCATTACCGTGTACCGGGCTGGCTGCTGAAACACTGGAAAAGTGAAACCGGTTATGCTTTTCCGTCCGGTCATGCATTGTTTGCAAGTGCCTGGGCGCTGATACTCTTTGTGTTTTTCAGTGTTCAGGGACGCCGCGGGCTGGCTGGTGTGATCCTGCTGTGGGGCATTCTGGCAGAGTACAGCCGCCTGGCGCTGGGGATGCACTGGCCGTCCGATATCATTATGTCGGTGATTATTAATGCAATACTGGCAGGGCTGTTTTTCCTCTGGCTCAGTAAACAGGATGAAAATGGCATGCAGCCGCCGCCACTGACCTGAAATCATGTTATTATGGGCGGTGTGAAACCGGTTGCCGGTAATCTGTGCGGATACCGGCAGAAAATCGAAAAAAACTCGGGAACACAACAAATTACTTTTATTCTCCCCGGGGTAAATGGTAACTTAAGGGGTTAGTGCGTCTGCAAGGAGCAGGCGTGAAATGCAAGCCTGATAATAGGAACGCCGGTGAAATATTTTCTGATTTTTATCCTTGTACTGGTGGTTTTCATCATTTCGGTGACACTGGGAGCAAATAACGATCAGGTAGTCACATTTAATTATCTGATTGCGCAGGGACAGTATTCTGTATCCACCTTGCTGGCCGTGCTGTTTGGTATCGGTTTCGTGCTGGGCTGGATTGTCTGCGGTCTGTTTTATTTACGTCTGCGGTTATCGCTGGCACGTGCCCGGCACCGGATCAAACGTCTGGAAGCTGACCAGACGGTGCAGTCTTCCGGTTCGGTTGCGCTGCGGGACACCACTAAGGAATAAGCATTATGCTTGAGCTGTTGTTTCTTCTGTTGCCCATTGCTGCCGCATATGGCTGGTATATGGGGCGGCGCAGCGCGCAGCAGAATCAACAACAACATGCGGATCGCCTGTCACGTGACTATGTGGCAGGCGTAAACTTTTTGCTGTCCGATCAGCAGGATAAAGCCGTTGATCTGTTCCTCGACATGCTGAAAGAGGACAGTTCCGCATTTGAAGCACATCTGACGCTCGGCAATCTGTTTCGTTCGCGCGGCGAAGTGGAACGCGCCATCCGCATCCATCAGTCACTGATGGAAAGCGCCTCTCTCTCTTATGACCAGCGTCTCCTCGCCACGCAGCAGCTGGGTCGCGATTATGTGGCCGCCGGGGTGTATGACCGGGCGGAAGCCCTGTTTTTACAGCTGATTGATGAGGCAGATTTCCGGCAAAGCGCACTTCAGTCGCTGTTATCCATTTATCAGTCCACCAGTGACTGGAGCAAAGCCATCGATATCGGCGAAAAGCTGCTGAAACAGGGAGATACCGGTCAGCGGGAAAATATCGCTAACTTCTACTGTGAACTGGCGTTGCAGGCACTGGGCAGTGATAACACTGACGGGGCATTCGCGTATCTGGCCAAAGCGGCCGGGGCGGATAAAAACTGCGCCCGGGTGTCGATTATGCAGGGGCGTATTCATATTGAACGGGCGGAATACAGCAAAGCCGTTACCGTGCTTAAGCGGGTGTTTGAGCAGGACAAAGAAATGGTCAGTGAAACGCTGCCGATGCTGGAAACCTGTTACATCCATCTTGATCAGCCGGCGGAATGGGCGGAATACCTGCTGCATTGCTCGGATGAAAATATCGGTGCGATTGCCGAGCTCTATCTTGCGGATATTATTGAACAGCAGGAAGGGCCGGAAATGGCGATCACCTATGTTAACCGCCAGTTACAGCGCCATCCGACCATGCGCCTGTTCTGCCGCCTGATGGAATATTATCTGTCAGAAGCGGAGGAAGGTCGTGCCAAAGACAGCCTGGCTCTGCTGCGGAACATGGTCGGCGAGCAAATCCGGACCAAACCGGATTACCGCTGCGGTAAATGCGGATTTACATCGCATGCCCTGTACTGGCATTGTCCGTCCTGCCGGTCATGGGATACTATCAAGCCTATCAGAGGGCTGGACGGTCAGTGACAACGTCACGTTTATCCGTAATTTATTTACCCGTTTTTATTTACCCGTATAAATTTCACCAACCACAGGTAATCAATTCATGACATCTCTTTCTTCGCATACAGGCCGTGCAGATATCGCATCGCCTGTTATTGTTGCGCTCGATTACGACAACCCGGATGATGCGCTGGCCTTTGCAGACCGTATTGATCCGGCACAGTGCCGTCTGAAAGTCGGTAAAGAGCTGTTTACCTTCTGCGGGCCTGAGTGTGTCCGGGCATTGCAGCAGCGCGGATTTGAGGTCTTTCTTGATCTGAAATTCCATGATATCCCGAATACAGCGGCGCATGCGGTACGGGCGGCAGCTGAACTGGGAGTATGGATGGTTAATGTCCACGCGGCAGGTGGCGAGCGTATGATGACAGCAGCAAAAGAGATCCTGCTGCCGTACGGCAACGATGCGCCTTTGCTGATTGCGGTGACGGTACTGACCAGCATGGAACAGTCCGACCTGGCCGGAACCGGCATTGATGCTACACCGGCAGAGCACGCGCTGCATCTGGCAAAATTAACACAAAACTGCGGATTGGATGGTGTGGTGTGCTCCGCCCATGAAGCCAAAATGATGAAAGAAACCCTGGGCCGGGAATTTAAACTGGTCACGCCGGGTATCCGGCCGCAAGGCAGTGATGCCGGTGATCAGCGCCGCATCATGACACCGCCGCAGGCCGTCAGTGCCGGAGTGGATTATATGGTTATCGGACGGCCGATCACCCGCAGTGATGATCCGCAGGCTGCATTGCAGGCAATTAATGCCTCTGTGGGAGTATTATAAGATGGACAATAATTCACGCCTGGTCTATTCCACAGACAGTGGCCGTATTGACGAGCCGGAAGTGAAAGCGGAGCGCCCGAAAGGCGACGGTATTGTCCGTATTCAGCGGCAGACCAGCGGCCGCAAAGGCAAAGGTGTGTGTCTGATCACCGGTATTGATCTGGATGATGCGGCGCTGAGCAAACTGGCCGCCGATCTGAAAAAACGCTGCGGCTGCGGCGGTTCGCTGAAAGACGGTATCATTGAAATTCAGGGTGATAAACGCGATTTACTGAAGCAACTGCTGGAAGATAAAGGCTTTAAAGTTAAACTGGCGGGTGGCTGATCAGTGAGCAGGGCGTCCGTTGCTGACGCCCTGTGTATTTAGTGACTCCGGTGCCGGATCAGAGCGGGCGGGCCAGAATACTGCGGGTTTCCATCTTCACTTCCTCAATTTTCACCGGAATGATGTCATTGAGGCGGTAACGGACTTCACCTTTAATCAGCACTGAGCCGGTTTCCTGGCTGCACTGAAGTTCATCTTTGACCGGATGGATAAAGGTACCCGGGATAAAGGCGACTGCGCCGTTATCTGTCAGGCGGACACGGACACCGCCGCGGGTGATATCAATGATCTCCGCCGGGAACGCGGTATCTGTACCGGCATACGGTTGCAGGTAACGGGCATATAACCAGTCACCGACATCACGCTCTGCCATACGGTTGGCGCGGCGGCGTTCTGCCAGATGTTCGGCCAGATCCTCAGCCGGTTTCTCCGCAGACTGACCGGCGATAATGGCTTTCAGCAGGCGGTGGTTAACAATATCACTGTATTTACGGATAGGGGATGTCCAGGTGGCATAACCATTCAGTCCCAGGCCGAAGTGCGGGCCTTTCTCCATGCGGACTTCTGCAAAGGTCTGGAAGCGGCGGATACGGCTGTCGAGGAATTGCGTCGGCTGGTTATCAAGCTCACGGCGCAGACGGCAGAAACCATCCAGTGTCAGCAGTTCTTCCTCATTGAAATGAATGCCGTTTTCAGCGAGCAGGGCAACAGCCTGGCTGATTGTCAGCGGATCAAGCCCTGTGTGTACGTTATAGACACCAAAACCGAGTTTCTTATCCAGCACCTCTGCGGCACAGATATTGGCGGTGATCATCGCCTCTTCCACAATACGGTTGGCACTGCGGCGCTGTTCAGCCACGATATCCGTCACCACACCGTTTTCATCAAGAATAAAGCGGTAATCAGGGCGGTCCTTAAAGACCAGTGCGTGGGTTTCACGCCAGTGATGACGGCGCTGATACATATCCTGCAACAGGGAAATCTGACGGCGGATAGTCTCATCAGGGGTTACCCGGTCAGCCACACCTTCCAGCAGATCAGAGATATCGTCATAAGCCAGCTTGGCTTTGGATTCAACCCAGGCAGCGAAGAACACGGCATCATCTGCCAGAGAACCATCTTCATTTATGGAGACCTGACACACCAGTGCCGGACGGCGCACATGCGGATGCAGTGAACACAGGTCATCAGACAGATTGCGCGGCAGCATCGGGATATTAAAGCCCGGCAGATAGTTGGTGAAGGCGCGTTTACGGGCAATGGCATCCAATTCGCTGCCGGCCGGGATATAGCTGGTCGGGTCGGCAATGGCAATGGTCAGCTGAAGCTGATTGTTATCACCGGTGGTGATGTAAAGTGCATCATCCATATCTTCAGTGGATGCACTGTCGATAGTCACGAAATCCAGATGAGTCAGATCAGTACGCGGCAGATTATCATCAGCCATGGCCACGTCAACCGGCTCCGGCTCTTTCAGTGCGTGCTGATGGCGGGTCAGGGTTACCCACCACGGCGCGTAATGATCATCCGCATCAGTGATAAACCCGGTGATTTCTGCATGGAAGCTGCGATCACCTTTCAGCGGGTGGCGGCGCATTTCCGCAACGGCCCAGTCGCCCTGACGGAATTCATGATCAACCCCTTTTGCCGGACGGCAGGGAATGGAATCTTTTAACAGCGGATGATCGGGAATTATCCAGAGACGGTCATCATTTTCTTTGCGCTGCACGCGGCCGACAAATCTGTCCAGAAACGGGGTGACGAGAGCTTCCGGCTCTGCCACATCTTTATTATTCACGGTGTGAATAGCAGCAGTGATGCGATCGCCGTGCATGACTTTTTTCATCTGCGGCGGCGGAATAAAATAGGATTTTTGTCCGTCAACTTCCAGGAAACCGTAGCCTTTATCGGTACTTTTTACGATCCCTTCGACACGCAATGTTTTATCGTGGAGCTGTTGTTTTAGCTGAGCTAACAGCGGGTTATCTTGAAACATAGGTTCCCGTACTGGTTGGGTGAGCAAATTTATGGTTATTTTTACGCGAATTTACGCTGCCCGCAAGCACAGAGGGCAATTTCTGTTTAAAGTGCAGCAGATTAATCTTCCGGATACACTTTTTCGCTGAATTCACACAGATCTTCAATGATACATGAACCGCAGCGGGGTTTGCGGGCAATGCAGGTGTAACGCCCGTGCAGTATAAACCAGTGATGGCAGTCGACTTTAAATTCTGCCGGTACAACCCGCAATAATTTTTGTTCCACCTCATCCACGTTCTTGCCGGGGGCAAATTTTGTGCGGTTGCAGACACGAAAGATATGGGTATCAACCGCAATGGTCGGCCAGCCGAATGCGGTGTTGAGTACCACATTGGCGGTTTTGCGTCCCACTCCCGGCAGGGCTTCCAGCGCCGCTCTGTCTTCCGGAACTTCGCCGTTATGCAGTTCAACCAGCATCCGGCAGGTTTTTATCACATTCTCTGCTTTGGTATTAAATAACCCGATGGTTTTGATGTAGGTCTTCACCCCGTCAACACCGAGATCCAGGATGGCTTGCGGTGTATTGGCAACGGCATACAGCGGGCGGGTGGCTTTATTGACGCTGACATCGGTTGCCTGGGCGGATAATAAGACGGAGATCAGTAATTCAAACGGAGAATCAAACAGCAGTTCAGTGGTGGGTTGCGGATTGTTGTCCCGCAGGCGGGTCAGAATTTCAATACGTTTTTCTTTATTCATAACGACATTGGCTCATTGATGATAAAAGCAAACTCCCGGGAAAGGAGCCTGCTTTATTATACAGTTATTTGACCAGATGGCTTCCGCATCCTTTTTCTGTTTCGTATTGTGCGGCAGCGGGCGCATTTTTGCGCTTTTTCATTTTTTCATCAATAAGATACTTGCCCGCCAGCATTAAGCCAAGTCCGATAAAAGCGCCCGGCGGCAGCATAGCCAGCAGGAACGGGGTATCGAGATGCAACACATCGACACGCAGGACTTTAGCCCAGCTACCGAGCAGCAGATCAGCACCGTCAAACAGTGTCCCGTTACCGAGGATTTCGCGCATGGCGCCGAGCACAAACAGCGCGGCGGTGGCGCCGAGCCCCATCGCCAGGCCGTCAATCGCAGAAGGGTAAACGGCGTTTTTGGCGGCAAAGGCTTCGGCACGGCCAATCACAATACAGTTGGTCACAATCAGCGGGATAAAGATACCGAGGGACTGATATAAGCCGAAGGCATAGGCGTTGATCAGCAACTGAACTGCTGTAACAGCAGAGGCAATAATCATCACGTAAATCGGAATACGGATTTCTGACGGTATCCAGCGGCGCAGCGCGGAAACCGCCACGTTAGTGCAAATCAGCACCAGAGTGGTAGCCAGCCCGAGACCCAGTGCATTGGTGGCGGTGGAAGAAACCGCCAGTAACGGACAGAGCCCTAATAACTGCACCAGGGCAGAGTTGTTTTTCCATAATCCGTCAGCAAATAACCCTTTAATCTGACTCATTATTCAGCTCCGCATTGAGGTAAGGTATTCAGTTGCGGCGGCAGGGTCTGCATATAATCCGCCGTCACGCGGACTGCGTTGACAACCGCCCGCGGGGTAATGGTGGCACCGGTAAACTGATCGATATCACCGCCGTCTTTTTTCACTGCCCAGTGCGGGTCTTTGGCGGATTCAACATGTCTGCCGCTCAGTGTGGTGATCCAGTCTGAAATCCGGGTATCAATTTTATCACCCAGCCCCGGTGTCTCTTTATGTTCAGTTACGCGGGAGCCGAGCACCGTCCGGTTAAAATCAGCCGCAACCAGCAGCTGAATATTCCCGGAATAGCCGTCAGGCGCGGTGGATTCGAGAACAGCGGCAACCGGTGTTCCGTCTTTACGGGCAATATACAGCCGGTGCGGCAGTTCATTGCCCAGTGCAGGGTCAGTAACCAGATAACACTCTGCAATCACATCATTATTATAAACCGATTCCGGCAGGATTTCGGCAAACAGTGCTTTTTGCTGTGCTGCGGCCTGTTTATCAATTTCCGGCTTTGTCAGCGTATAAACAAATCCGCTCAGTCCGGTGGTTCCGGCGGCAAACAGAGCGAGGATCAGCCCGTAACGGCGTAATGTGGCAATCATTTATTCCCCCGTTTGTGCCCGTAAACACGCGGTTGTGTGTAGGTATCGATCAGCGGTACGGTGATATTAGCCAGCAGGACGGCAAACGCCACAGCATCCGGATAACCGCCGTAAACTCGGATAATCCACAGCAGAAGGCCGATCAGCATCCCGTATATCAGCCGGCCGCGCGGCGTGGTGGAGGCGGTAACCGGGTCGGTGGCAATAAAGAATGCCCCGAGCATGGAAGCGCCGGAAAACAGCTGAATAACCGGAGAGCTGAAGTGCGATGAATCAATCAGATAGCCGATAGCAGACAGAACGGCCAGCGTGCCCAGCATCGATACCGGGATTTGCCATGCAATCACGTTGCGGTTGAGCAGAATACAGCCGCCGATCAGATAGCCGATATTCACCCATTGCCAGCCGATACCGGCAACAGAGCCCTGTAAAACAGGTTGTGTCAGAATATCGGACATCTCACGGGTCAGCAGTCCGGTTTTGAAACTATCGAGCGGCGTCGCCTGACTCATGCCATCCGCTCCGGCACGTAACTGCTCCAGTGTCAGGCCGCCATCAGATAACCCGGTAAAAATCATATGCAGACTGTCACTGACCGAAACCGGTGTGATTTGCAGGCTTTCCGGCGGCAGCCAGCTGGTCATCTGAACCGGGAAGGAGATCAGCAGTACCACATAACCGACCATCGCCGGGTTAAACGGGTTTTGCCCGAGACCGCCATACAGATGTTTGGCAATAATCACGGCAAAAAATGTACCGATAACAATTATCCACCAGGGCGCGAGCGGCGGGATACTGACAGCCAGCAGCATGGCAGTGACCAGCGCGGAGTTATCTTTCAGATACGGCATCACCGGCTGATTGCGCAGGCGGATCGCGATACTTTCGGTTACCAGCGCTGTCGTCACTGCAATCAGAACCTGAATCAGTGTGCCGATCCCGAAGAACCAGAGTTGTGCGGCAATCCCCGGAATCATGGCTATCACCACCCACAACATGATGGCGGAGGTGTTGTCATGGTTATGGGTAAACGGTGATCCCGCAATTTTCAGACGGTGCGGGGCGTTTGAGGAAACGGGCCTAAATTTCATGCTTATTTCGCGTATTCCTCTCTCAGATATTCAATATCTTTAAGAACCTGCCTTTCTATCCTTTTCT
>RWZE01000096.1_pt1 | contig 20816 bp, 27 predicted proteins | sample 2187721 | NCBI WGS metagenome assembly RWZE01 (sample SAMN10531867, study PRJNA481165) | viral metagenome | isolation source: viral particles purified by filtration and ultracentrifugation from about... | host: Nasonia giraulti 16.2 | place: USA:Tennessee | collected 2011-04-01
GATCATATAAAAAGACCCTTTCCACATAAGTGAAAAGAGCCTTTGAACGTTGGTATATTAACGTTTTGAGAACTGTGGTGCACGACGTGCGCCTTTAAGACCGTATTTCTTACGTTCTTTCATTGCCGATTTATATTGTTTTATTCACACTTATATACAGTGTGTCAGTAGGAGCATTTTTGAGATACTAAATGTATCATTTTATATATGCTGATATTGTTTATATGGTCAAATTGTGGTCATGTGGTCACTCTTTAAAGTGAACCAAAATCCATGCCTTTATGCAAGAGAAAAGGAGTGTAGAATTGAACATAGAGCATTTGCAATTCAACGCAATCATTTTGGAAAGTAAACTTGAACTAACCATGATGCTCATGTCGCTGAAAGATGGAGAGAACATAGAAAACCGTATGATAAGATTAATCGAAACATTAGAGGAAATACCATATAAGGCCCGGTGAGGGCTTTTTTATTATACACAGTCGAATATCCATATCCCGCACTAATTGGAGAGTATTCAATAATTATTATTACTTCTTCTTTTATTTAGTTAATGTTTTATAAATTATTTGCTACAATAAGGTTATCTGTATATTATGAAAGGAAGGTGAATATCTTATTAGTTTGGAGTTGGTTGAGTTGTTGGAATGCAGAATCAGGGTTAGACTTGCTGAATTAAACAAGACTCAAAAAGAGTTAGCTGAATATATGGGAGTAACAAAACAGACTATGAGTGGATGGGCAACAGGTAGGACTATACCACCATTAGAAAAAGCATTTATCATTGCGAATTATTTGGATTGCAAGGTGGATGATTTGTGGAGGCATGTACCAAAAGAATAAATGACGCTTATCACGAAAGGGAGATATGACAATGTGGACATTAGTTGTTATTTTAGGTGTCGTGGTTATTGGTTCAATACTTTGGTTAGCATACTTGGCAAGCAAATTAATGATATTGGAAAGAAAGATGCATGCCTACGAGACTGTTATGAGGGTTTTATCAGAACAAGAGCGAAACATTGAAGCAATAAACAACAATTTTTCTGTTTTAGAGAATAAGTTGGTGGAGTAGATACAAATAACTAAGGAGTGGAAATTATGAAGAGTTTAGATTTAGACGTGTCAATCTTTTTTGAAAGTGATCTGACCGAAGAAGAAATAAAAGGTATTGCCAATAAAATTTTATTGAAGATTCGAGAGACAAAAAACGTAAAAGGGGTAGGCTACGACCTCAACATAAAAGAAACGAACAAGACCAAATCTTAAATATGTCCAAGGCCCAATCAAGGGCTTTTTTAATTTACACAAACGGAACATTTGTTCTTGTTAAAAACATCATAAATGATTAAAATAATATCAAAATCATTAAATGGTGGTGCAGTCGTATGATAAATGTCCCGGAGCATGATGAAAAGGTCATCGATCAGGCCATTTATTTGCCGTTGGTTATTAAGGTCCTGGAAAGGGATAGAAAAGTCATTGAACAAAGTCCCTTTAAATTGAGAAAACCCTACCTGGATTACATTGAGGAAACCATTATTGCTGTCCAAAAAGACATGTCTATTGTTAAAAGGCATATGCACAAACACAACATAAAGGTTGAACGAGTGGGGAAAGAAGATAACTTTACCAATTACATGGTGATTTACAAAGGATACCAAGAAAGAAGGAATTTGTTTAACGGAAGAATGAGGACCGTAGTTGAGGAATATATGCAGCATTATTTGGTTGATCGCCGAAAGCAGGAGTAATGCTTATTTCAGACTGAATTGTCAGTTAATGTCGAGCGAAATAGCTTGTTTTAAATATTTAATATAATATACTTGAATTACGTAGTCATATAAACCTGTTTCATTACTTAATTCCGAAAAACCCTTGGATTAGGTCCAGCAAGACTCTACAATCCAAGGGTTTTTTCTGTTTACTTGATCACGGCACCAGTTTCAGGACCAACATAAATGTTTCGTTTGCCGTTCTGTATGCAAGTGGAAATATTTATATTTCAAACGGCTTCATTTCCGGAGCAAGGATCTATGTTCTATTTATGAAATTGGGCCATTTTGTAGTAAAAGGAGCTTAAAAACATGAATAAAAAGAATTTCTATATCTTATTAACAGTAGTTTTAATGGCGGTGTTTATATCTGCTTGCGGGAGTTCATCTGAACAGAAAAACGAAGATAGCGACAGTAAAGATAAGGTTACTAAGGAAGAAAATAAAAATAATGAAAAAGCAAGCGACGAAAATTCTTCTAACAAAAATGTCGAAGAGTTTGATAAAGGCAATATTAAAGATATAACTTCAACTGATCATCTTGAACAAGATGAAAACACAGCTGAGGATTCAAGTGGTAGTGAAGAAAAAGATCCGCTATCCGATTATTCAGCAAAGGAAATTGAATATGCTCGTGTTTGGTTGGAAGTAGTGGGCAATAAAGATATAGACACACTTAAGGTTAGCCGTATTTCAGAAGGAGAGCCAGTGAGTTCATATGAAGGTGGAAGCATTAAGTACCCAGAAGATGTAGTATACTTGTTTACAGATTTTCTAGCAGGAGGGAATATATTCTATAGTAGTAACGGAGACGGAAGCATTAATTTATATGACGTTCCTCCTCGTTGGCCTACTCCTGAACAATTAAAAGAAGAAAGGAATCAAACACCGGAAGAATACGCCCAAGATATTATTGATAACACTGAGAAAGTGATGATTGATCCAGGGGATGATGAAGAAGTCGAAAAAATAATTAAAAAAATAGAAATTTTAGATTGAACAATCGGACGCGATTGTTGAGGAATCTGGAAATTAAAGTGTATGCCATGAAACACTAAGCCCGGTCAGCGCCGGGCCCTTTTCAGTAAATGGGGTTTGTTGAAAACCAAGAGGATTTTTAAAGCCGAATGAATTCTTTACTCAATAAAAAACCCTCTCGGAACAGAGGGTTTAGGTTTATGTATTATAATAAATTTTCCTGTCTAACCAAAATCTCCAAGTATTTAACTTGCTTAACCTCATATTGGGCTTCATACTTCATATACTTATTAGTAAGCCTGGACAATTCTGGTGGATTAATGGGCGGCCTTCTCTTGTAAATTGATTTATAAAGATCAGTGAAGAATTCAATCGTATACAATTCATCCATTTTTATAAAGGACGGTTGATCGAGCGGTGGATTGAAATCATTGATTTTTTCGTTCGAAGGAAATAGTAACTTTCTTTCTTTTCCTCTAACAGACGAAACATTTAAGAGATCAAGAGTATTTTCGTTTTTATCAATTACCAAAAAAGGCCGTTTATAATTACAAGGGGTACCATTAGCAAAGGGAAGGCTTAGTGCAAGAACATGTCCTGGAACTATAGTCATCACTAAGAGATGATAACTCCTTGTTCTTCGTCGAAGGTTAAAGTATATGCTTCATCTGGACAATTCATGTTTTCCAACATTGCTAATATATCCTCATTTATTTCTATCTCATTTGGATCATAATAGTACGTTACCCCATTAATAACTTCTGAAAACTTTATACTACTATCTTCATCATAAGCTTCTAACATTTGTTTAACATTCTCTACATCTTCCATAAAGATTCTACTGAAAGGCTCAATTATGCTTCTTTCAGTTCTATAAACATCTGGAATTTCAGTTTTAGAAGCATTATAAGGGATTTTCCAGCTGCTCAATTCATGATTTAAATCTGACAGCTCACTTGCAGACATCTCTCCAAAAATGCTCTCCGTTAATTGCAATGTTCGATTAACTTCCTCATCCTCAAACGCTTCTAGATTTATAGCTTGCTCAACTAAGTATTGATGGGAATTTCTATAGCATAAACGCACGTCGTTTATTACAGTCCCATTTCTATAAGCCCTCATTTCCTCCGGAAACAATAACTTTCCATAACTTGCAACGTGTATTAATTGTGCAAAGTACAATAATTTTTGCAACTTCATGTTTCCATCGAACGTATTACGAGGAGAATCGTAGCCATTCTTAATAAACCATTTGGATATATCAATAGCATTTAGACTCATGATTCATTCCCTCCTTTAATATTTCAGGTAACACAAAATCAACTTCATACATTGTTACTCTTCAATCTTAATAAGTTATGCAATCTAAATAAAAAGTTGAAAAAAATTACGTATTTCTAGTAAATTATTACCCTTTTCATGCACATAGTATCACTTGCTGGAACACAATACCACCAAATTGCAATATATGTAATAATACTGTAACATTATTGCAATAAAAATGGCTATTTTAACAAAAATTCTCCCCGTTAACGGGGAGATGCAAACGTTAAATAGAGGGCATTTTACATTATTGACTGTTTAATCTCATTTAACCCCTTAACTTTTTAAGCAGTTGCGTATTTTGAGCAGCCGTACCACGGTAATTTTTAATTCCATGCTTGGCCGCCAATTTTTTTCGGTTTTCTGGTGAAGAGTTAACCCCTATTGATTTGAGATAATCGACAATGCTGCCTGTCTTTTGGTCGCCTTTTTTAGCTGCAGGCTTTGCAGATGCAGACGTTTTACCGCTGGACCTCAATTTATTGAGTAGATCCAGATTTTGCTTTTCTGTCCCTTTGTAACCCTTTATGCCATGTTGTGCAGCTAACTTGGCCCGGTTGGCGAAAGAGGAATCCTGCTCCACTGATTTCAAATAATCAACGATACTATCTCCTTTATAAGATCCACCTGTAGACGCTGGTTTTTTAGAAGGTGCCGGTTTTGATGCTGCCGGTTTACCAACTAGCTTTGAAGCAGATTTATTAGCCAATACTGCTTTGTAATCAAACACAGGGCATGCTTTCCACTCATAGCCTTTAAACTCATTATGTCCTTTGATGTATTTTAGGTGAGGGTATGCTTTTTGAAGTGCAGCAACCAAATTGCGCAAGCTTTCCTCTTGGGCCTTTGTGGGCTTCTCGTATCGGAAATCTCCTGTCAAACAGATACCGACAGCATAGTTATTGTGATCTCCGACATGATATGTCCGCAACTCAATATCGTTGCAAAATTTAATTGTCCCGTCAGGCTCGATTACATAGCTGTAGCCGATGGACGGCCATCCAAGTGTATCAACATGGTACTTTGCATAGCTTTCGGCATTGGATCCGCCTAACCCTTGTCTGGTTAAGCTGTGATGAATGGCGATTGTTGTTTTCCTTTTTAGATTGAGTACGGGGAATTTTAAAGACGGATGCCTCTTAACCTTTTTCCTGTAATCAACGAACTTTGGTATGTTTAATAGTCCTGCCATTATTTATCCTCTCCTTTATAAAAATAAAAAGAGCAACGCTTATGCGTCACTCTCCCTTGTTGTTCTTTATTTGTTCGAATCTGGACTTTAAGAAATCAGGTACATCTACACCGATTTTTCCAAGGTTCTCGACCAGTGAAATACCCTCTGTTGCAATCAAAAAGAAAATCATACTGTTACGCATGAATCCATTGCCGGATCCGGCGATAATATCTAACTGATTGGCGATGATAACCAAAGATAGCATAGCGCCTTTTTTACCCAGCCCCTTCAAGGCTCTTTTGCTGTTAACACTCTTGGTTTGAAATCCGGCGATTATACCGGTAACATAATCACATGCCATGAAGATTGCCAGCGCTATGACCAAGTGATCAACTCCCCCAAATAAATAAGCGACACCTGCGATGGTGCCGCCTGTTACTGCTGTATATAAAGTGTCTGTGTTTTGTTTCATTTTTATCTCTCCCTTTTTGAAAAATAAAAAGCCTTATTATGGCTTGGTTTTCAAATCATAGTTATAAACAAATCCAGTATCTCTCCCTGCACTTGGATCTGTGAGTGTTTCTTCAACTGTAGTAACCTTCTCACCTTTTCCATTTTTCTCGACTGTTACTTTTCTCACTTTTATTTCTCCTTTCCAGATTCTTCATCCATTTTCCCGATCAGTTCTTTACGCAGTTGTTCAACTTCCTCTTCCAAACCTTTGATTTTTTCATCCCTAGATTTAAGTGCTGCATCCTTATATCCAATCGTTATATCCTTAGCCTTGTTTTGTTCAGCTAAAGATTCAATCACATCGTAAAGATTAATTTTTTCCTGCTCCATTAAGATGCTCCTTTCAATTCTTTCACTTGTTCAATTAGCTCTTGTAACGCTTTTCCGTAAACACCTAACGTTTTATTTACATCCGTCGCGCTTCCGTCGCTTGTAGACACATAAGGATCGTTCGATAGTTTGAATTCAGGCATACCATTACTAGTATGGCGAACAAAGTTTATATTTTTGACGATTTCACTTGCTTCGTTTTCTTGTGGAGGAAGGGACAAAAGGCTGAACGTATTCTGGAACGCCGGATCACCTGAAGGTAAGAGATAATTCAGCGCTCTTATTGCACGGTATATACCTCCTAGTCCTTTATTTACCACTCTCAACTCGCTATCAGTACCGATATAAGCGTTTGTCGTTTGGGTTATAAACGCATTCCCCCATATTTGTCCTGCGAATAGGTTTCTGTACTGAGTTGTACCACCCTCTGCAGTTTCCTTGCTAACAATATGAGCCGCTGTATCTACTCCGAAATATCCACTTGACGTTGTCGTTATAAATGATGATCCATATATCCTTCCGGCTCTTAGTGGCCTGTATACGACAGAACCATCATCCTGCCTAAACCCTAAAGATGTAATCCGTACTTCTCCGTCTGTTCCGATGTATCCGTTCGCTCCCGGACCAAACCTTAAACCCAACGCTCTTATAGGGCGATATCTATAGTTTTCAGGTGCACCGTCAGAAGGAATTTGATTCACATCTACTACACGCGCCTCGTTATTTTCGTTTGCGGCAAGATAAACGTTATAATTCGATGTGCCTAGTGCGGCACTTGTAACCAGCAAGCTATCTGCTCGGAATAGCACATCATTATTTGCGTTATAACCATACAAGCCTGTGGGGCTGATTGCGACCCTGCGATTTGTTTGCGTATTAACGAATTCAGCATCAGACCCATTAACATGGAAGTATCCCGTTTCATCAATCGACGCTAGATTCACACCTATAATGGATTTACCGATAATAGTCTCGGCAACAACACCTTGACCCGTAATGCTGTTTTTAAAAGTTGCTCCGCCGTCATCAGACACACCAACACCCGCTGCATTAAATAAAACAACATTATTTGGATCGTTCTTGTCGATCGCCATAAGGCCACCATTTTCCGGTACAGTTAATTCACTTGTGATTCCTTTAAGAGCATTAGTGGCGTTAATAACCGCAATATCATAAGCTGAAAACGGGATTTTCTTCCTGCCAGCCATGATGTCGGTTATATCCTTAATGGCTGTCTGTAAGTTCGACTGGTGACGCTTTGTTAATCCCTCGCTGCCAAACGTCAAGTTTAGATCAAGGACCTCACCTTTCCAGTTACGCATTATTTTTATATCAACGACTCGCACCTCGGCATCCAGTCCGATACGTTCATCAATAAGAAAAACACGATCACCAAGTTCAGGCTGTGCTAACTGATAGCCTTGCCGCCTTAAATCGTGTATGTCTGCTGACACGCTGATTTTTAGAGATTCGTCAACTAGTTGTTTCAAAGCCTTGTCCATTGCATCCCTTACCTTGATACGCCCATCTTTGATAGGTGGTGCATGACGGATGCCGATTCCAGGAATCTTTGCTAATGGTGAAGTGTACTCCCGAATGAGTTTAGCTGTTTCCCAACCACCTCCGCCACCTTCTTCGCCACCGTCCTCATAGTCACCATAGCCTTTGGCATATGTCCACATAGCGCTGGCATCGTTCTCCTGCGTGATGTTAGATGCATTAAGGCGATAACGGTATTGGAATTGTGTGTCCCGGCCAATTCGCTTTTGAAGATAAACGGTGTTGCCAGAGATACGAAACTCCGCTTGATACCGTTCCAGCGCCCGCTTAAACGTTTCAAGGCGTGATTCACCACCGCCAAAGCCTTCCCATTGAACAGCATCGAAAGCATCAACAAGCACAAAATTAAAACCCGTATCTTTGAAAATACGAGTGAAAGCCAGTTGTGCTGTCATATGCTCGTTGTATTCTTCGTATATCCTTAACGTATCAAAGGTATCAAAAAAGAGAGGAATTGCCTTGACATCAACAGTCAGACGGTTTCCCTCTCCCTTTTTCTTTGCATATATGATTTTGTGAGCAACATCATCGAAGTCAACGAGTTCCCACATCTCTGTAATGTCATCAATGAATGCTGAGTTTACTTTTGTTGCCCGGATCGTAGCAGCTACATTTTGGTTTCCGTTTAACTCCATTTCATGTGTAAGGGTGGCTTGTAATGGGAACTCTTTGCCAGTTAGGTTGCGTACGTACAATTTATCACCTTCTTTCGAGTAATACGCCAGCTTTATAAATGTACTTAACATCCCCTTTTTAAAATGCTATGATTATTATTGATTTTAAAAAATGGAGATATTTAACATGAAACTATTAACATACTTAAACAAAAGCGAAAACAGTGTTGCAATCTTGCTGGCGATAGCCATTCTCTCAATGTCCTACCCATACGGATTCCCTTTATTTGGTATTATGGCTATTCTCTTTGGTATCCTCAAATTAGTAACCGGTAAATTTAAAATAAGAGTCAATATAGGATTCATCATTTTCTTTTTATCTGTACTAGGATATTTTATTGGTTTAGTGCTTAGCCAAGGTAAGATTTATTCAAACAACATATCTGATATCACCAATATAATTAGCTTCTTTGTTATATGGGTGTTGTTAAGTGATTTAAAAAAAGAAGATTACCCCCTTCTCCTGCATAAATTCGCAAAATACGCTGTTTTTGTTTCTTTTATTGTCGCTACTATATCCATATATAAATTTTATAAACTATTAGGAAATGAACAAATACAGAATTTTTATTTTGGCGATTTTTACCCCGCTGGAACATCATTGGTTAGAGACTACAATATGTTTAGTTTTGCTTTGATCGCCGGATTAGTAATGTCTGTGTACCTAATAAACCAATCGAAAAAATTAAGTCATACGTTCTATTATTTGTTCTCGTTTTCAACCATACTTACTTCTGTTTTGTTCGCTGGGTCACGACGCGGTTGGGTTGTTGCAGTGCTCATTGCAGCTTTTGTTTTACTTTTATTAATTAAAAACCTGTTGAGGTTTTCTAAAAATGTTGTCAAAATTATAAAGCTTGGTTTCATTTCATCATCAGTAGCTGTATTTATATACTTATTGTTAGTCCTGTTTCAGGTTGATATAGATTTAAGAACCTCTGACCAAATTACTAAGCTGCAATACCGTTTAGAAACCTTAAAACTCAACCAAGCACAAGACAGCTTTTCAGAAAGGACCACAAGATGGGAGTATGCAACCCAACGCTATAACGAATCAAATCCAATTCAATTATTATTTGGTTCAGGATTTGATTATTTACCAGATTATGCAAAAAAATTCAGTCCTACTTTACAGGAGGATTACCCCCACAATCCATTCTTGTCAGCTTTATTGTACTCTGGGTTAGTAGGCGCTTTAATACTCATAACACTGTTTTTGTGGGCAGTATTAATGATATTTAAGAACTCCAGGACACTCGGTATGCACTACATCTTTTTGTTTTTCGTGTCATGGTTTTTCATATTGGTTTCATCCAATTCTTTCTTTTCAATCGCACTATTCGTGGCAATGTTATTAATAATAATCTCTGTTCCGTCTCCACCTTCCAAACCAACCACCTCTTAAAATTAGAGATGGTTGGTTTTTTTAAGCTTCTATCGTTACATAGTTCCAACTAACATTCCCTAAATTTATTGCTTCATTAGTAGTGTTGTGAACCCTCACGACACCGATCCTGTCAGCTTTTGTGAAAAAGCAATACATAATACCTCGTGGCAGTGGTGTTGCAGGATTAACATTCCCTATTTTACTAAATCCGAATGCCGCACTATTTGGTTCTTCAAAATCCACCGTAGCCCCTGCAGGTATAGTTCCCATTGCGAAGTTTGAGGTTTTCGTATAAGTTCTAGGAGCAACCCTTACGAACGGTGTCCAGACTTTATTTGTGTTATCCCATCTCCTGCGATAGCTTTGGTCTAATGCAGTAAAATGGTAGAATTGGTATGCATAATCATCAGATGGTCCGCGAAAAGTTACCAATACTCCAGCTCTGCCCTCTGGCATTCCAGAAGATGTTGCCGCTGAAATGTTGTACCACCGATAAGAAAAAGCATCTTGCGGGAAATCTGTTACAGGGGTACTAGACGTTGGAACTGTCGGTAATCTTTGCATTTTTCCTAGAATGTAGCTGCTTATCCTTCCATTAGCACCTACCTGAAATTCTGGAAGGTCTATAATGTTATCGTACAACTCCAGACCTTTTTTCATAGAAACTATTTCGACACCCTGTGACTTTGCGTATCGAATAACTTCTCTTAAGCCTTCTGGGTCGAATCCTTCATAAAAGCAATGTACTCCAATAATAATCCAACTATTATTAGCAACCGCTTCATCAATCTTATCCTTACAAAGCTGAACTCTGTTTTTGTCTTCCTGTGTAACCGGGTCTGTTAAATTATAATAAACCCTTTCTAACTTCTCTCTCCTAATAGGAGGATTGTTTAGAAGGCTTAAGTCACCGTCTATATAAACACCTGCACTGTAGTACAAATTGGTCAGCTCATACACTTCTGCATCTACTGATCCAAACGGATATACAAGGACGTCACTAGAAAACCCGTTTTCCTGTAGCCATTTTCTTGATTCCCTAATTTCAAACTCTTTCTCCTCATATGTTAACGTTGCAAGTGGTTTATGGTTTACAGTATGTGATTGAACATCCATTCCTGCAGCTTGACACTCTTTTAATTGATCAAGGTTCATTGACAGCGGGCTAGTCCCAACCCGACCTGTAATAGCAGCTATCGTAATAGGTACTTTTTCTTGACGAACAATTGGTAACAACAGGCTGTACACTTGGGGATATGCGTCATCATCAACTATTGTCATAATAGCCTTATGTCGACGATTAAACTTTACGCCTTCATAAAAAGCTCTGTCATCTACTCCAATTCTTGATTTCGCCTCTTCCCCTAATTGTTCAGTAAGCCTTGAATCGACCTCGTTTATTGCTGTAGCGTCATATTCTTGTATTTCTATCCATTGCGCCCCATCAAACCGATATACCTTACCAGTATCTCGGACCATTCGTGTTTCTCCTATCTCAGGATTCGCAGGAGGATTGAAAGGCAGATCATTGTAAGTATCAACCGGTTCTTTCCATATAAGCTTTGCGCTATCTACTAGTTGTCCAACAACTTCATCTGTAATATTGCTCACAACATTTCGATAATCGCCTTCTAACTTCTTTGTGGTACCTTCAATTATGTCCCAGTTTTCATTAATGCCATTTCGGGTTGAACGGTCCCAAAATGCGTCTGTACGGTTTAACTTCATGTTGTGGATCTCCTCCTATTTATAATAAAACGGGAAGTCGAACTCTACCTTTGCACTAAATACACCTGTCAAAGTAAAGTCGTTCCATCCCGGGTCTAATTCGATATACTTTCTGTTTGTTTTTCGAAACTCTTGTAAACTATTTATCGTTACTGCTGGACCATTTACAACGATTGTTTTACCGTTTAACAGCGAATCATTTACACGGAAGGTCGTTCCGTTCGTGTTATTGCGTAATTGCAGAAAACTATTAGAACCTACAACATCGCTGATTGTTATTTTTAAAGACTGTTCAAATGGGTGTATTGGTACATTTCCAGCATTAAAAACTCGAAATGATGTACCTGTGTGGGTGTATTTTTGAGACGCAGGGTCATCTATCAGCCCCATACCGAATCCCCACAACTCGTCATTTGCGCTGACGCCGTCTCGCTGAATGTCTTGGGTAGTGCCGATAGATTCAGCGAAAGGGAGTTCTGTTGTTTCAAAGATCAACTCCCCTTCGCCATCCAACTCCATTTGGTCAAGATCAAACGTGTTCTGTAACCGCACCAAATAGCGTTTACCGCCTATGAATCTATTTTCAGTACCTTCCATCATCCTTGGCGCTTCGTTCGTGTCTACAAAGGCATACGCAAGCTTCTTGGCCCGTCTCATTTCCCGGATGTAGAAAGGCTCTTTGTCGTTTATCTTTTCAAATAAAAAATCCCTTAATAAGGGATAATCGTGTAAATCATGTGCCCTTGCTTCAAACGGCACTTTTATTGTCCTGGCATCATATGTCGCTCCATAATCAACACGCCTGTCGGATCCCTCTGGCTTTGCATACACAGGGTCAAGAGGGATTGACGACACAACAAAGTCCTTCACTATGATGCCGTATTGCTCAAAAGTGAAGGACTCTCCATTTTTTTTCTTTATTTGAATGTCAATCGTCAAAACCTCCTTAGTGTAGCATTTACCGCATTAACAGAGTTAATGTCATCAACAAACGCTTCAAAGTCATTGTTGCCGAGTTGCAGAACAATTTTTGCAGGTTGTTTTTGCGAGATATTCAGCTCGCTTGTGACTGTGTTCTGCATCTGGGCACTCGCCATCTTATTTATGCTGGACACTTGCCCTCCGATGTCAAACGGCTGAATTTCCGGGGTTGCAGCAAACGCCAGTTTTTCTGAGGCTTTCTCTACATATTTGATCATACTCAAGATACCGCCAACGAACCCTTCACCAGTCCAGCTACCGTACCGTTTAAGCAGCTTGGATGGAGATGCAATTTTTAATATGCTTTTTATCTTCGAAGTAACTGCGTCAGCGGCGCTTTTTGCTGCTGCTGCCACGCCTGACACCTTCGATTTTATACCGTCAATAAAACCTTGGATGACATCTTTACCGACTTGCACAAGATCAATATTTTCTAGGAATGCTTTGGCTTTGTTCCATGCATTTTCAATATTCTGCCTAGCCTGTTCCATTTTCTTTCTTGCAGCTTCTTTAATATCATTGAACTTCTGTTTCACATCATTCCACATGCCTACAAGTTTATCTCTTGCAGCTTTTTTGGCGTTCTCCCAAGCTTGAGTGGTACGGTTTTTCATTTCGTTTATCTTATCAATCGCCCATTGCTTTATCTGGTTGAATTTCTCCTTGACGATGAGCCATAAGGCTGATAAAACGCTGGAAAAGATTTTCTTAACGTTATCCCAAATGACCTTTATAGTATCTTTAATAAGCTTCATCTGCTGGCCTATGAAGTCTTTCATGACCGCAAAATCACCATGAACTAGGGCCATTATGAATCCGACAGCATTCGAAAATGTGTCTTTAACGAAAGACCATACTGCGTCAATGATATTCCACACAGCTTCCATGGCATCCTCTATGGCATGCTTTATCTCCTCGAATTTGTTCACTGAATCACCGAGGATTAGACTAAGGGCATCCCTCCACAAACCATCTATAAACGACCATGCGTTAGCAAGTAGTTGGTATATAGCGTCCATTGCGTTAATGAATACTTCTTCCAACGCTAATAGCCGATCGATTAGCACGGATTTGATATTGTCCCAAAGGTTGCCTATTGTATCCTTTACCGCACCAAATGCTTCAGTAACAGTATCTACCCATCCGAAGAAGATTTCTTTCGCGTTTTCCCAAAGAGTTGTAACATAATCGATGATAATATCTTTTATGGAACTCCAAATTTTCCCGGCGTGTTCTGATATGTTATCCCAGATGGCTTTTAGGTTTTCTTTGAAACCCTCAAAATCTCCGGTGACAAGATCTATCAATAGGAGGATTGGCCCCAATATGAGATTTTTAATAATCTCCCAGGCTGATGATGCTATTGTCTTTATGTTTTCCCACGTGTCAGATAGATATTTTGATAGGTTATCGAACACTTTCGTTCCAGTTTTAACTGCCCTGTCAAATGTATTTGAGAAGAATTTGATTAAAGGACTGAATGTGTTGGTTATGTTGTCATAAGCTGTCTGTACTTTATCGACAATCCCATCCCAAATGCCTTGAGCACCTGAAGTGATGGAGTCCCACAGATCAACAAAAAAGCCCTTTACGGACTCCCATATCCCAACGACACCATCAACGGCTGATTGCCAAGTGTCTTTTATTCCATCCCATATAGCAATGGCTTTTTCTTTGATTCCATTCCACAAGTCTGTGAAGAATCCAGACACCTTGTCCCAAACACCGGTAATGAATTGTGATGCGGTTTCCCATGCAATCTTCAAAGATTCCCAAATAACTAACCCGGCTATCTTGATCTTTTCCCAGAGTTTCTTAAAAAACTCACTTATTGGCTCCCAATATTTGTATATCAGGACCGCAGCCAAGATGACAGCGCCGATTACTAATAACCAAGGGTTTTTCATCATAACCCCGTTTAGCAACTTGAATGACGTCTTCACATTGTCTATTACATTTTTTACAGTGTTGAATGCTGACCATGCCGCTACCATTCCGCCAACAGCAGAAGCGACAGCTCCCATTAAAGGCATCCATGGCTCGAGAGTGTTATATACTTCTTTCAGCTTCTCAACGACAATAGGGATAGATTCAGCTGCTTTTTTCAGCACATCTTCAAACTTAGAGCCGAATTCAGCAACCATCTCCCGCATTGTAGGCAGGCCATTATCAGCGAGCATGTCATCAATATTTTGAATGATGGCAATAACCCCACGGGCAACAGCCGCTTTCATGTTGTCAAAAGACCCTGTCCAGGATGCCCCAGCTTCTTTGGCTGCTCCGTCAATCGATTTAAAGTTCTTTGTGCCGTTCTGCATGGCGTCGTTCATTACATCTATAAACTTATTTGCGTCTAACGCACCGTCAGCCATCAAGTCCGCGACATCTTGAACCGATTGCCCTGTGGCATCTGCATAAATTTGCATAGCAGGTATGCCGTTTTCAGCGAGTATGTTCATGGTGTCCATTTGGATCTTACCCTTGGCAGTTGCTTTGGCTAGTGCATCGGTTACACTCCCAAGGGTTTCACTCGTTCCATCACCGTAAAAGGCTACAGCATCCCCCCATGATTTAAAGGTTGCCGTAGCCTTATCCACGTCCATGTTAGATGTAACAAACCCCTGTACAGCTTTAGCACCAACATCTAGTCCGTACGCCGTACCTTTAACCGTATCATTTACTTCGTTGAGTACGGATTCGGCCTTTTTGGACGAACCGGTCATCGTAGTCATAACCCGGTCAAATTGTTCCATCGTGTCGATACGACCAAACGCACGACCCACGGAATCTTTGACCATGTTAAAGCCTTTAGAGAGTGCCGCTGTTATTCCGATTGCCCCAACTAACTTACCCATGGTTAGACCTTGGGTTGTTCGCTCCACACCTTGGACACTATCAGCAGCGTTTTTAAAGGCTTGTGCAAATTGGTCGGCTCCAGATGCTTTTAAGACGGCTTCAACACTATAGCTGTCCAAATTAATACCTCCCTTCGTTCGCTTTTATGGCTAGACGGGCCATTTTCCGCAAGTGTGGGTCAATGCGTTTAATCGGTTGTTCGATCTCCCGCAAACGTTTCTTGTAGTCAAAGAAATCCGTGAAATCCTTATAAACAGAAATAACCTTCTTGCCCTGCTCTTTCGTTGCGGTTGCCGCATGATTGAGCCAAGCCTGAAGGTGCATATCTCGCTCTTTGTCCACTCTTGCGAGGTTGTAAGCTTTCATTTTCAATTCATATTCGTATAAGGTCATGTCCTCAATGTCGGATAGCGACTTATAGTCCAAGTAACGGAAACAATTAAGTATTATTTCTTCGTAAGTTTCGATAGATTGGTTTCGGCGCCTTGAACGTTTTTGTTCGCCGCTTTGAGCGCCTTGATCGTTTCTTGAACGACTGGTGACTTTCCCAGCTCGTCCTCAACCTGCTTAAACAACTTCTTCAATCCTTCTTTTTCTGCGTGTTCCTCCACGGCTTCGTCAACTTCTTCTTGAAGATACTCCCCTTTTGTAGCTGCATGGATAATGTCTGACAAAGTGGGGACACTCCTTTGGTCTAGTCCCATCTGTGCAAACATGACGCCCATGCCAAACTCCATACCTTGGAAATCGATTTGGTACTTTTCATCCATTAACCGCACGAACTTTACACCAAACTTGAGTTTTGCGTTTTCGTCTTTAATCTTGAATTGCATTTGAATTCCTCCTTAGATCAAATAAAAAAAGCACTCCCGTTAAGGAATGCTTTTTTTGCTTTTACCAATATTTTTTCTCTGCTTCTTCTCTAGCTTCTGCAGCTTCATTTAGATTTTTAAATTTCCCTAAATAAATTTTCTTTTTATTAATTCTTATTTCAGCAATGAACCTGTCTTCAGTTCTTGAATAACTAACACCTCTAACCCCGGTTGTATTTCTTTTACTAGTCCTTTGGTTTCGGGCTTGAATAGTATCAGTTGCCCATCTGCAGTTTGATGGTTCATAATCTCCATTAACATCAATTCTGTCTATTGAATGTTTTGGCGACGGTCTTGGCCCCATATCTTCAAAAAAGTTTTCGAAACTATTGCGCCATCTGTCACAGACTTCTATGCCGCGTCCCCCGTATCTATCATAGGCTCTGTTATTTTTATTATAACATCTGGTTTTCATGCCCACCCACGCGTTAAATTCAGGGCGAATAGTACCATCTGGAAATCTACTCATTCCGTGAGTTGTTGAAGTCTCACTCGTTCTTTCCTTATGGTAACACCCACAACTTTTGGTTTGCCCACTCCTTAAATTATACGCTTGAACAGATATGACTTTTCCACAATCACATTTACACAACCAATAGGTTTTAGGTTTTGACTTTGTTGGCTTTCTTGGTCGGGTGTCCCGTTCCAATACCGTCAACATTCCGTACCTATTACCGGTTTCATCAATAAATTTTCCCATATTGATTACCTCCCCAGATAATCCCCATTTATTATTGGTAGGCAGGAAGGTGGGTGCCTTCTTTTCGGGTGCGACCCTAGCCTACGTATTTATTATACCATATTTTATGCTTCCCCTGGCTCGGGAACAGTGTTTTTGAAAGCGTACTGGACAGCTTCTTCCTGTTCTTCTGTCAATGTAGCAAAGCCAAATTGCGGCACAAGTTCGATGGCAAAATCTCCTGAGTATGTTGATTCATCTTCTGTCGGCGCACTTGCTTCCCAACCATTGAGATAACCCTGCGCATACATGGCAGGATACTTCCCCTCAGAATTTTTCAACTCTTCGTCAACAGTCACTTCCCATAACTCTAGTTTTTCACCATCTATTACAGAATTTTGCAGCATAGAAGCGACTGGATCATCTGTTGCTTGAACCGCCTCTATCCCTGTCACTTCTCCTTCAAGTTCGCCCAGCTTACGAATTGTCCCATCTTTCGTTACAACTGCATCTGTTGACCTTGTAAGACTAAACGTATGGTTAGTTTGAAAGGCCAGTTTGGCAGCTTCCTTATCTGCATCTTTTAACAAACGGAAAAGAAGGATTTTTTTCTTACCTTCCAACATTGCTTTTCTTGCATCAGCCATATTAAAAACCTCCTAATTAAATGTGAATTCAACTTCAATAACCCCATGCCATAAAGGTTGTGGGGTTGAATTGTCCTGCATTGTTTGGGCAGTGATGTTCTTGTATGTGACATAAAAGTTTTCGGTGCGTTTTATCTTCCGTAATTCCACCTTTAAAGCGTCCATCATGTCAGTTAAGCCTCGTCTGTTCTCGATTAAATGATAGATGTGTATGGTTTGCTGTACGTTGCCGTAGATGGATGTTTTTGTACGTCTGTCTTGATCAGTCTGTTCGCCGATATAGACAAATGGATAACCAACATCTTTAGCCGGAAGATAATCGTATGTTCGATAACCTAAACGTAAAGATGCTAGGAAAACAGCATCGAACACTTGTTGTTGTGGTGATTTTAATTCTGTAGACATTGCATCACCTTATTTCATCAATCTTTTCATATCATTAATGAATTTAGTTCTTTGCGGGTAAAAAGCAGGACCGACAAACGGTTGGGCTGCCATAAACCGTGTACCTTTTTCCAAGTACCAACTGTAATCAGTCGTTGGCCCAACTCTTGCGGTAAATCCGCCATCTTCAAATGTTAGCTTGATTGACCGTTTTGTTGTCCCTGTTTGATAACCTTGTGTAAAGCTGGCCTTTCGCATCATGCCTCTTTGCATTTCCGAGCCATTCAGCTTAACAACGTCTTTCACGTCATCCAGCGTTGCTTTCTTTTTGAGTACACCGATTAATTGATCCGCCCCTCTAAGCTTCACCGGACGCCACCCCTTCCAAATAAAAAACGCCCTTCCTGTAATCGGATTGGCGTTTTACTTCGTATTTCTGTTCATCAATCAAGATATAGTCGATTTTGCCATAATAAGGGCGCTGTAACCTTGCAACGGTAATCACCCTGTCAATCTGCCCGAATAACTCATTGGTGCGCTCTATGCCTAACCTGGATAGTTTGCAGGGGAGAGTTGTTTTAATGGGCTCGCCTTTAACGTGTTTACCTGTGATTGGGTCATAATAGGATTCAGTTACGTTTATAAAGGTAATCCTATCAGCAAAACGCATCAGATAAACATCACCTTTCCACGACCCGGCTTCTCAGGCGGATTTTTATGTGCAGCAATAATAGATTCATAGGGAACGAATTCATCTTTCAAGTCATAAAAGGTGATGTTGTGTCCTTCTACAGACTCAGACTTCATCCCCTCTGTGCCTAGCCTGTTAAAACGGCGAACTGAGATTTCCTCAACGATGAAATTCAACTCTGCAGGGATTTCTTTTCCCAATAGTACTTTTAAATGGGCAGATACGTTACTGATGATGATATTGAGGACAGGATCCTGTAGATTATCCTTAATATCTAGCAATATTTTGATATTCTTAATTATTGTTTCATCGTTTGTGAGTGCCATTCGATCACCCCTTCGACCACGCCATAAAAACTACTCTTTGCTGCTCGGTTGCGTTAGTCCTGACATAGAGATTATTGAAATAAAACGTTTTTGATGTACCAGGGTACACTTCCCAGTCTCCGAAATCCATTTCCATGTTAGAAACGAGCAAAGGGCCAGTGTTATCTTGGGGACATTGAATTTCGATGGCCTCTGCCCCAGCAGCTTCGATTAATTTAGGTTGGTTCTCGGGGTCAACAGTACCACCGATTATATTTCCAACAGCCACGGTTTTAGTTGGGTTTTGTACGCTGACTTTTTGAGTTTCCGGCCAATTCTGGATGTTTACATTTTCCGTTGTACCACCGTCACCACCGCCGCCCACAACTTTAACAGGTAAAGGATTGCCATTGCTTACAGGCATACCATCAGGAGTGTTGATAACTCTCATAACATCGTCATCCCTTCTCTATAAAAGAAAAGAGGGGACATTACGCCCCTCCTGCTTCAGTTGGTGTTTTTGCAATAGTGTTAAAACGGAACTTCACAATACGAACTGCTTTTGGTTCATAAACTCGATTCCAGCGAGCGCCAACATTCAATTCAGCGTTTGTTGGGAATTCGTCAGCGACTCCACCTTCTTGCCAAGCCACTCCACGTGGATGCAAGATGAAGATTCTACGGTTTATGAGGATTTCTTCACCGGAATAAGACTTTTTGTTTCGATCAACTTCGGTAGGGATGATTTTCGGATGTGAACCGTTCCCCAGAGCGATAGCACCTTGCCCGAAGATGTACATCTCAGCTTCGCCGGTAGCAGGATCAAATGTCATGGCGTCATCAACAACAACGCGCTTACCCATGAAATAACTGATTGGCTTACCTTGCTCAGATTGCGGCACAACTTCGATCAGATCTTGCTTTGTAAGTTCTGCCTCTACTGCCGAGTGCATCATAACTCCTGTTAGCAATCCTTTGGCGTCACCCATCAATTGGGTAGCGTCAATAAAAGTGCGGGCATTAATTGTTCCGGCATCCCCGTCACGGCTTGTAATATCATAAAGTTTTTGTGACATGCTGTTTGATTTAAACACACCACTCAAGATAGCCAACAGCGTTCTTTGCATGTCTCTTGTCCAATAACCGGATACCAGGTCACCAATAGCTGCCATTGGGTCGTCACCACTTAGCAAAGCTGATAGACCGTTAGCGCCCCAAGCGTTAACACGTGCTTGTTTTCGTGCCATATCCTTGTTCGATGTGATTTTGTTAACATCCATGTCGCCTTCGTTTTTCATGACTTGAGATTCGATGCCGTCTAAGTCATTCCAAAACGGCATGTTAATGAGCGTATTGGCTCCACCTGCCAACTGGTCAAACTCCGCATCATTTGCGATAATTCCACTTTGCACTAGCTCCGAGAGTTCCATAGTGCGCTGAATTGTATATGGAGTAAAAATCTCCGGTTGAATTACATCTTCTAATCTAGTAATAGTCAATTTTCATCATCCTTTTCTTTTATTTTCCGGCTTGCGCCTTAAGTTGCTTGTATAACTCCGGGTTCTCTGTAAGGAGACGCCCTTGTTCAGTGAGGTTGAAATGCTCTTTGCTAAACGGATTCTTTGATGCGATTGATACACCGCCAGCCTTTGGCGTGTCCTGCCTTAATGCTTCTTTCACCTTTGCATTGACAGCTTCATCAAACGCCTTTTTAAAGTTGTTAATGTTAGCAAGTGTGTTTTCGGCGTCCTCGGCAAGAAGAAAGTCCGCAAATTCAGGCGGCAACCCTTTATCTGATAAATCGGAAACTGCATCAGCCTTTAATTCTTTTTGCCTAAGCTTCGCTTCACGGTCAGCTATTTCTTGTTCACGTTTGGAGAGTTCTTCTTCCTTGCGTTCTTTCTCCGATAGCTTGGCAAGTCGTTCAGCTTCCTTCTTTTCCTGCTCAAGCTTTTCTTG
>RWZE01000097.1_pt1 | contig 20040 bp, 38 predicted proteins | sample 2187721 | NCBI WGS metagenome assembly RWZE01 (sample SAMN10531867, study PRJNA481165) | viral metagenome | isolation source: viral particles purified by filtration and ultracentrifugation from about... | host: Nasonia giraulti 16.2 | place: USA:Tennessee | collected 2011-04-01
CGCTGCGTCTATCGGTGTCGGAATCAATGATCACATCAATACTAGCGATAAGAAAACAGGCATCGCATTAGCAACGGCAATAGTCAGTGTTGAGTTGGGTTATCAGCCCTACAGTGAGGCTACGTTCGAAAAAGCGTGGAGCTTGTTGTGAACTGGAAAATGCAAGTTTTTACATTAGTTGGTGTGATGATCCTCGGCGGTGTCCTTAATTGGACTATTACTGAGAATCAGAAACTAACAAGTGAAAACAAATCGCTAAACAGCAAACTATCGACAAGTCAGCTACTGAACAGAGTAACTCAATCAGCAATTACTCTTCACTATCAAACATCACTCGACAACATCAAAGCAAAGCAATTTGAGGACTCAGAACATGTCAAAGTTAAGACTGTTATCAAAACAGCACTCAAAGACAATGAGTGCGCTAATACTGCTGTTCCCAATGATGTTGTTAGTGAGTTGCGGAGCTACAAAAGAGAAATTGATTCCCGTTCAGCCGGTTCCATTGCCCCCACATCTAACCGCTGATTGTGAGCAACCTGATATCCCAGAAAAAATGGACTGGAAAGATATGCCACAGTTGCTAGTAGATGCGATGAATTCAATTGCAAAGTGCAATTTAGATAAGAAAGCCATTCGAGAGATTGAGGCAGAAAGAGCAAGATAATTTAAGATAATCTAGTTAGTAGCATATATACTGTATTTAATTGTTATTCATTTGAGAGTATATATGCGTGATACTTTAGTTTTTATTTTTGTTCTATTTGCCTGTGTAGTACTGATTCGGCATCAAATAAAATCCAAGGTTACATATAAACATTTTTTGTTGTTTTTTATTTTAATATCAGCAGCAATGATTACCTATATAGCAGATGCCATGTATATGTGGATAAAGTTTGACCTTCCTTTGGATTACTGGTTAGTTCTTACTTTATCTGCCGTGCTTATAACTTCAGTATTTTCTCTCATCAGGATACTTAAAGATTGATTTTATTTAATTCTACAAATGCTATTCATTGAGTAGCATTGATAGAGTTTTATATTTAGCGAATAGTTTTAGGTCTTAAAATTTACGGGGGTTTAATCACTCACCTCGCAAACAGTTAGAATAATATTCCAAATAGCCATCAGTTAACCGCTGGTGGCTTTTTCATTTATGGAGACAGTCATGTCAGATAAAAAAGAAATAGCCACCCTATCTATAAAGATATCAGTCGATAGCACAGACTTAGATAAGCTGGAAGAGCAGCTAAAGCGCATTAAAGAGTTGATGGTTAGTGCAGGATTGAAGCAGCCAGCAAGTGTTGGCTTTAGTGCTGATAAGTTCTTTATTGAAAGCGGTCAAGTGTTTATTAATGAAACGTTAGTTACAAGCGGAACAATCACAAGCGCAAAAGTACAAGGCCCTGCAATAGATGATGCACTGCGACAAGCAGCGGAAAAAGGCGCAATAGAGGGGACAGAGCAAGCGCTGCTTAAGGTGACCACTGGTGTTAATCATAACGATGACCAGTTATCTTCGATGGCCAAGCTCGATGATACCGAGCGTGAGATAAAAGAAAAAGAAGCTGATGCCGCTGGAATATTAAATGGAATAAGCAAAGCCTTTCATAACAGTGGCAACAAAGCAGTTATCGCTGCGTTGGATAAGTCTATTGATATAAACACACCCGTTAGTCGTAATGAATTTGAAGAGTATAAGAAACGAGTAGAGACTCTATTTAATGAGCTTCAATCACAGCTAAGCCACACTCAATGCGCATTATTCGATGGTGAGCAAGCGACAGCGCAACAGTTATCAGACTTGCAGCGTCAGGTTACTGAACTTGGGAAAGAGATTGAAGAGGTAAAGTTGAAAGGTAGTCTTAACGCAATAAATATTATCAGTATAAAACAGACAATGGAGCAGCAAGAGAAATCGCTAGCGGAAACCATCAAGCAGATGATTGCAGGGGATCTGTGTCGCGGTGGTACTTTGTCACGCATGCTATGAAGAAGCCAAATGTTTACGGTGGACGATGGGCGAAGGTCAGGCTTAACTATTTAGCCAAGAATCCCTTATGTGTGATGTGCCAAGAGCAAGGGCGCATTACTGCTGCAACCGTCGTCGACCATATCATCCCTCACAGATTGAAGGATGCGCTTGATTCAGGTAACCCTGAGCAGATAGCCAAAGCTCAAAAGTTATTCTGGGATACCAACAACTACCAAAGTCTATGTGCACCACATCACAACTCCACTAAGCAACGGATGGAGAAGAGCGGTATTGTTGTCGGCTGTAGTGAAGATGGCATCCCGCTAGATCCTAATTCGCATTGGAATAAATAACATGACAGAAACAAAGCAAGTAAAGCTATCTAAGCTTTATCGAGGTGATGCCTTTGTTGGTTACACTTTATCTATTGATGGGCAGATGCTCAGCAACCAGCAGCTAGTTTCCATATCACCATCGGACGGGGTGGCTAGACCAATTGTCACAGTGTCCTTTATGTGTAATGGAGAAATGACAAAGGATGCACCTGATATCCATGTGAAATAGTTTCATATTGAAATCATAACGGTAGGGGAGGGTAAAAACTTCAAAAATTTTTAGATGGCATGAGGTTACCAACTAAAGCTTATCCTCTTGATGACTTTTCAGAAATGGATTGGGCACCCAAGGAAGATTCAGTTTTCCTTCAAAAGGAAAGTTAAATATAACGGTGAGTTCACTCTCAATGCTTTCAAGCTGCTCAAGTAGAGTGGCTTTTTCTTTTAGAAGCTTATTGTATCGTGCAACAAATAAACTTTGCTGTAACAACCAATCTTCTAGCTCCAAGCTATTGAGGCTATTATTAACAAAGTAAGGAGCTTCATTTTGATTACTCATAACTACCTCTCTTAAATAGAAAAAGGCCACGCAATGCGCAGCCCTTGGAATATTTTGTTGTTCAAAATAGTGTTGTGGGGGCATACACTCTCAGCGTATGCATTCAGGTTCTCCATGGCGTGTGTGCTTCTATTCTGATAAGTACAGATAACCCATGCGAGTTAGCCAATCAGACTTGGCGTTCTCCACAATGAAAACCCTACTCGCTTTAATGCCGCTATGTGCAAGATAGAAGCTAGCAAATAGAGTTTTCATTATAAAGACGCTTACAAAAAGGTATTCTTATTCCTTCGGTTTTAATCTTTCGGAATTTGCAAAGTACAATGCAATAACTAATATCAGTATGGTAACCGAGTATATAATAAACAATTGAGGACTATTGTGCTCAACAACAATAAGCCGAATTACCGCTGTAATCGCAATGTAGATAAAATATTGCAACGGAAAATGATAATCAGATTGAAAATACTTGATAATTAAGGCAATAAACTCAAAATATAAAAAATAAATGATAAGCCCATCAATTAGGGAATAAATTGAAGAGGAATTACTAACTGCGAATAAAAGTGTAGCCAATACTACGGTTTCTTTGATTAAAAAGATAATTAATATAACGGCGAGTAGAAGCAATGCAGCACTGCTAACCCATTGCAACACTCGACTAATCAACCTCGATTGACTTAATCCAGACACGATACCCCTCTCAGGAGTTTAACCTTTATACATAGTTAGTGGGGGCCATTGAATATACAATGGTCCGCCATCGAGGCATCGAACCTCGACTCTTAACCTTAATAAGGCTAAATACTCTTCCGGTTAAGTTAATGGCGGAGAAGGCTTATTTAAGCCAGTTTAGTATTGCAAAAGCCATTAAGGACATAATAGCAATAAAAAGAATATTCTGGGTGTAACTAATTATTCGGTCGTAAATAACAAGCCAATTCATAGTTTACTCCTTGGGATGTTTCTATTAAAAATTCGCTTCTACTTTTAAAATAAAATGTTGCAAATATAAAACGCCTAGAAGACACATCTTTATATATAACAAAACCTCGACATTGCGAGGTTTAAAATACTAGATAGCGCGAGCGTTCATTATATTTTTACAAAATATACATGTGGCGCCATGTGGATTGCTAACCGAAATATCAAACTGAGATGTCCGATACTGAGATCCGTTACAACATGGGCACTTGTAATAGAAACGAATTTTTATAATGTTTTTAAAGCGCCACTACGTTAGCTGCTGCTGGGCCTTTTGCGCCATTCTCTAATGAGAAGCTTACTTTTTGCCCATCATATAAAGTTTTAAAATCATCACTTTGGATAGCTGAAAAATGCACAAAAACATCTTTGCTTCCGTCCTCAGGAGCGATGAAACCAAAACCTTTAGATTCGTTAAACCATTTTACTGAACCAGTCATTGAATTAGACATAGAATTTCCTTTAATTTTTAAGTTTGCCATAAGGCATGGGTAAGGTTTGTTTTTTATTTTTACTTATGGGAATTAATTAGAAGGAATTCGCAATGAAGAGGTATCTTAGATAACACTAAATGGTGAACAACTTTAAACTGACTAGCATAAATAGGCCTGTACTTCCAAACCGATGAATTCATTAAGCCACATATCCTAAGAGATAGCAAATTTTATTTTCTAGCTTACTTTATAACCACACATGTAACTCTCACCAAACGTAACAGCAAGTCTTATGTTTATTTCGGGCATAAAAAAACCCCGCATTGCGAGGTCTTGAGTTTTCTTAATGTGACTAGGTATAGAATGTCCATTATTAGAAGATAATAAGCCAATTTCGGACAAAATTCAACTGTAAGCTTCCCTAGCATTTACTCGATTGAAATAATGAAGAATACACATTAGCGCCATTCATAACCCCATAGAATAAAACGAACCAGATAAATACAAAAAAGAAAATAAAAAAGATAATATTTATCATTTTGTTCAAACAGCTTCGCTTACCAAATTCAGAAAAACAATCATGTATTATAGTGAATGTTACAACGAGCAAGACAGCCACGGATGATATTGTTAATGCTCTATACTGCCAAGATTGTTTGGTATATTCATCTTCAGCAACAAACATAAATAGTGATAATATTGTCAACACCATTACTGTCGGAGAGATTAACGACATTATTTTTCGAAAATAATCTAAAGATATTGCTACATTAAACTTTTCCTTCATTACATTTCACCCTAAAAATATGTTTAAATTAATACCATTGAAAACTTAGAACAAATTTTAGGGTTGTCCAGTTTTTAATTAGATATTACTACTTTGTTACTTTACTAAACGCTTGCTCCGCTACACTTTCTTCAATAAAACACTTACTTGTTAATTTTTCATAGAACGGCTTCCAATTTCTACGCCATGTTCTTTCGTTAAGGTCAGGTACTAAATGCCTTATTGCATTATATGCCACAGAAGACGGCACACGGCTGAAACCTCTACCTGCACAACGAGGGCAATCTTTATAAACTGGCGCCCCTTGTAACTCAGTTTGTTCTTCATCTAAGACCTTTCCCCGCCCTTTGCAGCGACAACGGTGTGCTATTTGCCCTTTTCCGTTACAGTCCTGACATAGCTCACCAACTAGCTCCTCTCTGATATTTGGATCAATAATCGTTTCACCTTCAAAAGTGGTGATACCGGGATGTTTGACAACATCTTTCATTTTGTAGATCAACCCTTTTCCTCTGCATGCTGAACACTGACAAACCGACCCTGCTGAACGTGCATAATCTTCAAATGCCATCTTGGCCAGAACAATTAAGCAATACCCTAATTTCTTACCCGCCGCTTTGCGAACTAATTTAGGCGTTACTTTAAGTGCATATTGGGTCAAGGCTTCCACGGTCGAAAATTTATCTTCTTCGCTGACGTCATTTTTAGCCAGAAAAGCCGTCATACCAAACTTAGCTTGTGATTCAGTCATCCCCATAGCTGCCATGATATCCGTTCCCGTTATTCGGTCAGGGGAAGTACAACCTGCTACGTTACCAAACGTAGGTGACTTAGGGTGAAAGTTTTTCAGTGCATTTTCGAGTTTCATTAAGCCGCCTCTCTCTGTTTCCGAATAAAAACACGTTCCCTTGCCTCACAACCTTGAATGAGCAAATCATTAAAATCGTTTAGGTCAGGCCATCTCACGCTAACTTTTTCAATATCATTGTTAGCCACTAGGTTTTTTCTGGCGCATTCATAAGCTGCCGCCTCACCCGTTGCACTCCAATCGTTATCAGCGAAAACAATCAGGTGCTTAACACCCTTTGGTGCAACAAACTTCGCCATATGGCCCGCGTTCATTGTTGACCAAGTATTGACGCCATAGATTTGCTTACAGGAAAGTGCAGTTTCGATCCCTTCAGCAATTCCCAACGTTGAAGCTACGGGGAACATACGAATAGCGACGGAACTTGCATACTCTAAGTAGTTATCCTCCTGTAGCGCATCCATTCGTTTGACCAGAGATAGCCGCGCTTTTTTATCGCCTTCTAAATACGTCCTATGCAGGTAACAAAGCTGCCCTTTTGAGTCTGTTGCAAGCGACCATATCGCTTGAAAGCTGTTAGGGTTATGTTTTACGGGTTGCTTATCACAAAATTTAACCTGCTCACTCGGCAGCTCATAGATACCGCGATTGTGTAGATATTTCGCCGCTGAGGTGTCTTTCAGTGATTTTAGGTTTGAATAGCACTTAATGACCCGATCCCTAAATTCTGCAATTGAGGTATCTTTAGCTTGTGGTTTAGGTGCTATATTTTCTCGGTGATTACCAAGAAGCATATCCACTTCATCAGCCAGAACTTTAAAACTCTTACCTTGTGTTTTTTCCAGCAACTGAAAACCTGTTCCCGAATCACAGGTGCAAATCCATGTGCCTAGCCCATTTTTATCATCAATACGAAACTTGCCTTTTCTCTCACATAATGGACACTTGCCTTTAAAGTGTTTGCGCCCAGTTATAGGGGGTAGCCCATAGTGCGCAAATATTTTTGCCCATTGTCCTTTTGCGGCATCAATTGTATTCAAAGTAATGCTCCTTGCTGTGGTGTGTTATTTTTTAACTGACCTTTAATACGAGCGAACTGCTCTTTTGCTTTTTGCTGACCTTTTACGAAACGGATCCGCTTATGTTTAATGAAATTACTGACCTCTGGTGTAATCTCTTGAGGGGTGCTGTGTAGCCCATAGGGGAATACACCGAACTTCTCTTTAAATGTGTGACCTACCCACCCATCACTAATCGGCTTGCCTTCAACCGCTCTGACGTTTTGGTAATATTTAAGTTGGGAATAGAAACTTTGCTTTTCTTGCTGGGTGTAAACTTTTTCGGTTTTACCTAATTTTTTGATATTGCGTGTCGTATCGACTTCTACGTCTTCCCCTGCGAGTGGCTTAAATCCACATTTAGGGCAACCGTAAACACCGGCTGGCTTCATGTAGTGGCATGAGGTGCATTCTTTCGGTTTCTTTTCGCGCTTTTCCTGCTCACGAAAACTATTAGCCTCTTTCATGCCGTCATTTTTGCTAGGCAGTTCGTCATATTCGATATCATCAGGAAAGCCTAAGCGATGGACAGAACCGGAATGATCAAAGATGAGTGCAGCGCGTTTTTTTACTTTGGGGACATTAATTACAATATCTGCTGGTACAGTTTCATTGGAGACAATAATTGTATCCCCGTTAGGTACATGGCGAGCCATGATGATGCCCCTCACATGCTCGACGTCTTCTTCGCAACTCACTTTAAATAAAACTTTAAACATGTTTCCAGGTCTCACCTTTTTTAATCCAACTAATAGTTGATTTCGCTACACCGAATTCCGCAGCAAGGTCTCGGCAAAGCCCTTTGTATGGCTTTTTAAGTCGATTTCGGATATCGGCAACATTAGCAGCTGTTAACTTTGCAGTGCTAACATCCTCACCACATGGCATGTTTCGGACTAATACATCTCCGGCGTGTTGTCTATTTTCAAGATTTGTAACCCATTCCAAATTATCGAAATGATTGTCTGATTTGATACCGTTAATGTGGTTAACTTGAGGTTTATTATCTGGATTGGGTATCCATGCTAAGGCGACTAAACGATGAACCTGATACCAGCGATTACGGATATAAACATGTTTGTACTTACCGTAAGGACCTAATTCAGACTTCGCATCTTTACCGCGATTTGTTGACTGCTCACAAATGCGCTCTTTACGAGTTGAGTAGGACTTATTTTTCTTATTCCAGTGTCGGTAGCTCCCGATTTTCACCACATTCCCGCAACGTGACACAAAAACGATAGCTTCTGTGGTTTCTGGCATATCATCGCTACGCCATGAAAAAACAGGCTTAAATTCCATAGTTACTTGCCCTCGCTATTAATAGCCGTTAGCAGACTGGCTCTCTTGGACAGATACTCATCGTATAGAGAGGTGTAATTGTCTACAGGTCTTAATGCGCGCCCTAACGCCTGAACCCAGCGGATTTCTGATTTAGTAGGTCGGGCGTAAATGATGCAGCGAACATCACTATCAAAACCTGCGACAAGCGTTCCGACATTAACAATGATCTTGGTTGCACCCTGTTCGAAACGATGAATAATGACTCGGCGCTCATCATGTGGCGTATCAGCTGTAATGACTTCTGCATTTACCCCGGAGCGATTGAAAGCAACGGTGACATAATTTGCATGGCTGACTGTGACGCAAAAACAGATCGTTGGTAGGTTTTCACCATTAGCCAACCAGTTATCGACCACATCGCCAACCAAATCCGCACCCGACATAATTTCAGCGATCTCAGCCTCTTTATAATCACTACCGAATTCCTCACTACGAACTGATTTCACTTTTGATAAATCTGGTTTTGTCGGCGCGTAAAATTCGTATTTACTTAGATCCCCACGCTGAATAAGCTCCTTCATCGTTGTGGGTTTAATCAGCCTTTCGTAATACTCACCAAGAAACGGGGAAAACGGCGTTCCCGACAGCCCGATTACTTTGAGGTCAGTATCGCGAATGACTTCGAGTATTTTCTTGCGGCGTAAATGGGCCTCGTCGATTATGAGTAAATCAATGTTGTCAGGAAACTCACGGCGAATAACCGTATCTGCTGAGGCAATTTGGATTAATTTTGTTGGGTCATAATTGGGATGATTGGCCCAAACAAATCCGATTTCTTCCAGTGGTATGCCATACTCTTGAAAACGCTCTGCTGTTTGGGCAATCAGATTTGTGTATGGCGCACAAAACATGACTCGCATATTGCGCTTGATATAACCGTTTGTGATAAATGCGGCTAACCCTGTTTTACCACTCCCTGTTGGGCTATAAATCATAAACGTGCGGTTTTGCTTCCAGTTTTGACGCAACATAGCTAAACCGCGTTCCTGTGCAAAATTTGGTGTAATGTTTAACATCCGTTCCTCACTTGAATAATTTACCCTGCCAAGGACGAAGCCTTTGGAAGATTTATCATTTAGCCATCTAAACGGCTATTGGGATTTATAACCCCTATAGAGATCTATATTTAAGATCTAACTCCTTCCTTGGCAGTGCCTTCCCTAACACCCCTTTCAAAGATCACCCCCCTTACCCCCCTAGAAAGTTTTCCCCTCTTCCCCAAAAAACAGTCTAGATGGCTAAACGTCTTAACCTCTGAATACTCCCTTGATGAAATTACTGACCAACCAACAACGGCGCTGAGGTATAACCTTGCATTGCCTTCGAATAACGTCTCACGTACTGCCTTAGCCTTGAGTTCGCTTCATGTCTCGCTTTGTTAACCTTGCGGTATGAAACTGGCTCTAACCCCCAATGCTGCTGATACACTTCTGAATAAGCCACTAGCGCCCTATTTCTCGCACTCGGTGACAGTTGCAATAACATTTCCTGAATCCACTTAGCGTCATCAGGAAAATAATGCTTAGGCATCGGTATGTTGTGTGTCTGGTGCATTTATTAACCGTTCATGTGTATATGGGATGTTTGGATCGTAGTGACACAAGATCGCTACATCCTCAGGAACTCCACGCCATTTCCACTTACCAACACCTTGACTGCCGCGAGCTTTGCCCTTTAAAGGAAATGCCTTACCAATCGCAGCATTTGTTTTATAAATGCCTTTTAATGTTTCATATAAACTCATTAAAGCACCTCAATGTAACTATAGTATCATTTAAATTTATCAGATAGAATCCAAAGTATCAAATTTTAATGCTACTTTAGTATCAATCGAAATTATAGGGGTTATAGCATGAACACTCTGGCCGAAAGATTAATCATGACCCGCACAGAGCTAGGATTAACACAACAGGAACTAGCGGACAGGGCGGGGGTAACAAGAGTTGCAATAAGCAAAGCCGAGCAAGGGCTAACTAAAACATTCAATGGTGATACTCTATTTGATATAGCAAAGGCATTAGACGTTGACCCTTACTGGCTGCAGCTTGGTAATACCAAGGCAGAAAAAAGAAGTTTTTATGAAGCAGTTCAGCGTAAAAAAAAGCTGACAGACGCATCTGAAAAACTAGCCAAGACCACTCAGCTATCAATTCTCGATAAGGGTAGTAATGATAGCGAACTAACTGACTGCAACATAAGCCCGTACAAACAACCTGAATTCAAGTATCGATACCCCAAAATTAACTGGGTTCAAGCTGGGGCGTTCGCTCGCTGTGGTGATGACTATAACCAATTTGAGATTGAGAACTGGTACGATTCAATTAAATATGCAGGGGAGAAAGGTTACTGGCTTGAGGTTAAAGGAGACTCCATGTCATCACCTATAGGAGTAACTTTTCCTGAGGGCATGATCATTTTGGTAAATCCAGAAAAGGATCCATACACTAACGGATATGTCGTTGCTGAAATAAAAAATACTCATGAGGCAACCTTCAAAAAATTAATCTCAGAAATGGGTAAGAGCTATTTAAAACCATTAAATCCAAGCTATCCACTAATAGAAATGACCGATGATATAAATATTATTGGGGTGGTTGTTGATGCAAAATGGGATATATTTTAATTAGTTACAATATATAGCCGGGTAATTCCGGCTTTTTTTCACCCCAAATAGACACCAAAGTATCAAAAAACATTTGACACACCATGATACTATAGTTACATTGAACTCATTGAAACCAAAGTATCAGGGGAACGATATGATTAATGTAATTGATGAAGCATTAGACGGTTGCCAGAGGGCGTTATTAATTTTGAATGCCTATGAGATTCAAAAAGAATCTGGCGTGCTAACCGCCAATGATGAAGCCCTTTCAATTCGAATGATTGTTGAAAACCTAAGTGGGGCTATTGATAAACTTAAAATTTCAGAACCACGCACTGAATACATTGTATCAAAAATCGAATCCACCACCCAAACATCATTCGCCGCACGTCTGCGTTTGGCTCTTGCGCACTCTGGAATGACACAGGCGGATTTAGCAAAACAGATTGGTGTATCACAAGGAACGATTAGCTCATATATCACAGGAAAGGTTAAAGAGGCTGGTATTGCTCGCGCTAGATTGATGGCACAAGCATTAAGAGTGAGTGCTTTATGGTTAATCTATGGCGAAGGTGAAATGTTACTAGCACCTAATTTTTCAAACCATAGTGACGAGGTTTAAAAAATGCCGACTATACATTATGCGTCAAATGCCGATGTACTTAAACCTGATATCCGTACAGGTCTATTTAAGTTCTGCTTCTTTGCTGTAAAGCGTAGTGATCTGACTGACAAAGGTTGCCGCAAGGATGTTTACGCAACGGATTTGAAATCAGCGAAGTTACAACTTGTTCGTGATTATGTTTTATCACTGGCATCACAAATACCAGCAGGAGCCGTGACATGTCACACGAAATTGAATTAAGTGTTGCCGCAAAAAAAAGCGCTCAATTGAATGCGATACTGTTTCAACTCAATAGCCAATTTGTAGGGGATCCAGTAGTGGATAGTTTAATTGAGTTGGCTTACGAACTATCAAACCCTGTGGCAGGTTGGTTAATTGAAGAAAATGCACAACGGGATAATGACATGAATAAAACGCCCCCCCCCAAGTACAAGTTAGTGAATGTATGGATGTATTTAACCGAGTGAAAGCGTTTTTAATTGCTGCTCAATATCTAAATAGAGACAACAGCGAAAAACATATTGCCAGTCAATTAATCGCTCAATGTGAAGCTGAGATTGATGATATTTTGGAGAAAGAATAGTGAATGACAATATTCAATTAAGAGATGCAGCTAACACTGAATTAACCTACGCAAAGGCCGCTATTAATTTGATTTTAGATTCAGGATTTATTGATAATGAAAACGTCCTAAATACTTTGGCTTTAGCCTTATTATCAATGATTCGCGCCCATGAGTCATTAATTAAAATTAATCTTGGGAAGTAAAAATGAAAACTAGCGATACGATAAAAATAAAAGATTTTAAAAACTACTCAATCGAGCAACTTAGAGGGATTTCTATTAATAACGAAATGACATCAGAAGCATTAATTGAAGGTGTCGGAGCAATTGGCACCTTATTGTTTGACTCTTCATGTAGTGACAATGACCCTTTATCAAAAGACGTTCTATGTAAAATAGGTTTATTGATTCAAGAGTCAATCATTATTGCTAAAGCATTAGATGATAATGTTTATTATTCTAGTGAGGAAATTAAACGGCGTTCTGCCCCCCCCCAATCAAAATAGTAAGTTATCAGAAAATAAGTTACATGGTGCTATTGGGGATATTAATAATGTCGAGCTTTCTCTACATCAACTTAAAAGTGACATATACGAAAATGAACCAGATACCCCAACGCTATATGCACAATTAGATTTAATGGCAAATACATTAAGTAAAACACTCAATGATTTAGAGACTCTTATTAAGGAAATTTAAAATGACAAACAAAGCAAAGCCTATAGAAATAACGACAGGTCACGATATTCAGGTTATTACTCGTGAGGTTTATTTTGTTCAACCTTGCAATAAAAGCTATTTCACAGAAGATGCCGCCATTAATAAATATGCTCATCTTCTTGCTAGTGATGAATTCAGTAAGCTAGGCAAGCCAACTAACGAACCAGACATTAAAACACAGTTGCCTGATGGTACTCCGGCCTTTAAGCGCGGTGCCATGCTGCCAGAGTATATCGATAGACAGGCTGAAATATATCGATATTTAAAACAAAAGCTTAAAAAAGAAAAACATATTTTACAGTTAGAAAAGGAATGGCAAAAAGCAAACACCAAATTAGAAGAAGCAAGGGAAGATGTAGTAATAAAATACAGTAGACTGCAAGAAGCAATAACCAATAAATAATTAAATAACTAAATTAAATTTAAATCAGCGTCAACGCTGAGGGAATCCCTTTATCTAAACTTAGGAGTAATTAAATGGAATATAAACTATTAATAGGCAAAAGGAGAATGACTTACATCAACTGTCTATTAGATTACTTTAAACATGAAGGTAAAAAGCCCCAATTTAAAGCAGTCGTTAACAATGAAGAAGTCATAATCACATTAACTAACGAAAACCTTAATAATTTCTTTCGTGATGTATATGAGGAGTTGGATTGCAAGCAGCGCTGTAAGTATTCAGACAAGGATATATACGATACTTACGCATTACTTTATACGAAATACGGAAACATAACCGAATTAGGAAAATTATTAATCAATGTAATTACAAAATATATGCCTGCTTATTTAAATGGGGAGCCGTATGTATATGACGAGATTTGACCAATTAATGAATGAAGGGAAAGAGCTAGAAGCAAAGAAACTATATCGACGTGCTGCAGATAAATACAACCAAGCCTTTTCTATTTCAATCCCCGGCAGTTCTGATGGTTTGAGTTATCAAGAAAAGGAAAGCAAGACGGCAGCAGATAGATGTTTATCTAAGGCAAAAGTTAAAGTGACGGAGAGTTATTTATGAGCAAAAGAAAACGCAGTAGAACTCAACAGGGAGTTGCAGGCATGACCATTGCCCAAGGGCTTAGTTTAGAAAGAAATGAAGTTAAAGATTATACCAATGTCTGCAAACACCTATCCCAATTTGAAAGAAACGGTGATGACATTCGAATGCCACTAAATAGACAACAGCGCCGATTAGCCAAAAAGCTAAAAATTGATATTAAGGAAGTTTAATTATGAGCGAACTAATCACCATTGATGCCAACTCATTACCTGTTATTGAATGGAGAGGCGTCCGAGTTGTCACTACAGAAACATTAGCGGCGGGTTATAGCGCTAGTGCTAAAAACATTCAAGACAACCTATTAAACAATAAATCACGTTTTATTGATGGAGTTCATTACTTCAAGCTTGAAGGGCGTGAATTACAGGCATTCAAGAACTGCCCCGATAACATCGGGTCAGTTAACAAGCATACTAGAAATCTGATTTTATGGACCGAAAAAGGCGCGGCCCGTATGTCAAAAATCGTCGATACCGACGAATCCTGGTCTTTCTTTGAAAAAATGGAAGATGCTTATTTTCGCCCAATTCAAGTTGTCCAAGCCGACCCTACAGCAATGGGGCTGCCTAATTTCTTAGACCCTGTTTCATCAGCCTTAGCATGGGCGGAAGCTAAAAAAGAAAGCGACCTGCTCACTATCAAGCTGAAAGAAGCAAAGCGCACTAAATCACAAATCAGTCGCAGCCGTGAGGCCTCTGCACTCGGTAAATTAAGCGCTGTCACTCGCCAAAATCGCCAATTGTCTGAGCGCCTAGGTGAGAGCGTAAAGCACGCAACTATTACCGCAGTACAGAATGTAACAGGCGTCAAGCACAACCCTTATCCAATGCGTAAGTGGTGTAAAGAGCGAGCACTTGAGGTTGAAACCGTGCCCGACCCTCGGTTCGGTAGTGTTAAATCATGGCCAGCAGAGGCTTGGTTAGAAGTGCACGGCGTCGATCTAAAAAAATTATTCGGTTCAAAGTAAGGGGATAAAAATGGAAATGACAAGCTATCAAGTGACTTATTTAGGTGATTACCCTTGCGGACACCGTCACACATTATCGATGGAAATTGAAGCGTTAGGCGTTGCTGACGCCATCGAAAAATCAAAAGAAATTCTTAGTGATAGCGATATCAAATCAACTAACCACACCCTTTATTCAGTAGTTCCAGTTGGTTTTGGTATGAGTTCTTTAGCAGAAATTAACTTATGCCCACCAAGAGACCAAATTAAGCTACTTCCCTGCCCATTCTGCGGCAATGACGAGGTTGAACTGAATTATTCCAATTGGGATGGTGAGGATATGTTTGTGATCCATTGCGATTGCTGCGGTGCCAAACAACCCGAAGATTATCTAGATACTGCCGTTCGCATCTGGAATCAACGTGAAGTATTGCCAACAACGGAGGTTAAATAATGGCTTATTTTACTGACACAGGTAATGGTGTTATTGCCGACGATGGCACTTTGATTACCTATTCTGATGCAGTTAATGCGCTTGAATGTGGTCAATACGACGAAGAACTCCTGAAAGGCTTGCATTTGGCGGCTGCCGTGATGGGCAAATTAGCCGATGAACCAGACACACTGACACCAGAACAAAGAGTTTCAGTTTGGCGCTGGGTAGTAGTGGCTTGCTTTATCCGAGAACAACAGGAAAAAAATGGCACGATTAAAGTGCCAAATGGTAACGGCGGTTTTGATTTGGCAACCATCTATAGCAACGGTAAATCGTCACTAAGTATTTACCCTGCTCCTCTACGCCTTGCACTAAGTGAAAATCTAGAACGGATCATGGTTGAAACGTTCGGGAAAGCACTATGGGCTGATTTTACTGTTCGAATGTATGTCGATTTTCTTGATATCTCACTTGAATGTGGACCTCGCCTATCAGCCAAAGGACGCGAAGGTCTTTGCATTCTTCACGATGATTATATCCGTGCACTGCAATCAGAGGGGATTTTCCCTGCAATGCCAACGATGCACTAAGGATGGTGAACAATGATTATCCAAACACATTTATTACGAGCAGCTTTGGTTTGTGTTGCTAAAAATGACCCTCGTTATTACTTGCAAGGTGTTCACATTAACAGTAAGCACATTGAGGCTACTAACGGCCATGTTGCCTTGCGTATGGAGCATGGAATTAAAACTCGCAAAAATGTAATCCTTGAGTTTAGAGGGAAGATCCCCGCCAAAGCGGAAACAACTGAAATTGTCTTTGCAAAGGAGCCTTACGCTGTACATCGTGACTCCAAAGGAGTAAGAGTCGGATTTACTGCAATTGTTTCGCACAGCGATGCAAGATTTCCAGATTTAAATAGAGTGATCCCCACTAAATTTGAAATGTGCACGCCTTATTTTCAGGCTGCTTACTTGGCTTACCCAGAAAAGATGTTTGGTACAGGTGGGCGGCACTGGCTTAATACGGTGTCATTTCATCCTTCAAGTATGACTGGAGGGTGCTTGATTAGGTTTAGTGACTGGGTTGACGAAAAGTATGGCAAACCACAGTTCGTTGTTATGCCGTGTCGGGAATGAGGTGAGTTATGAAAATTGAATATGTCACCAGCAAAACAGGCAACACAGCCAAAGTAGTGATTCTGTCTTTCATTACCGAGCGCCGAAAACTGAATCGCATTATCGACACAGTAAAACTATGGACACCAGTTCAAGAATCATCAACAGGTTTCTTTTTTCGAGTGACGACGATTTACGGCAAAGCAAGCCACGTTTTAAGAGCATACAAAATCATTTGTTCGGAGGAAAGCAAGTGATTGAACAAGATACCACTGAACATGAAATGGTTGATTACGATGATGTGATAGTTCGAGTCACTCACTATGTGGATGATGGTAGGGATCACACGGCTCGAATTATTCACTGGTCCAGACAACGCTGTTATATCAGGATGGGTGTATGCCCTCCTCTACCACCAGCACCACAAGTTAGCGAACCGAAATTAATCCCGATCACCAAAAAGAAAAAACGCGCAAGGAAGGTGAATGATGAGCAATAACCCTTTAATTATCGATGCGCTTGAAGAAGTAGGTCCATGTGATATCGATACGCTTGCTTTGCATATGGATCAAAGCGCCCAAGTTGTTAATGCAATGATTACCAATCAAATGCGAAAAGGTGCGGTAAAACTGGTTAATGGTATGTATCAACTTACTAACCAGCCAGAACCAAAAACAAATAAGAGCCCTATTGCTTCAAAATTTTCATGTCAGGCTAGCGATGAGCGCCCTAAGATTGAAATCTTAAGAGAGGTTTTACAGCAAAGCACGCATGCTATGACGGCTGCAGAGCTAGCTAAAGCAACAGGGGATTCGGCTAATAACATTGGAGGGCGTTTAAAAACTGATATCAAAAATGGAAATGTGATTAGCTTAGTTAAAAACGGCTTAAAAGTTTATCAGTGGGTTGACGCTAAAGAGGAGAAATCACCTCTTTTAGAAAATACCTCCGACAACCAATTGATATCACTTAATTCTGTCACAAAGCCAGAATTTAAAGGTGAGAAAAATCACCTTACACCAGAGCAGCACGCCTCCGTTTCAAACGGAACCCTGAACGTACCAAACAGCAAGCAATTACGTGCCGAACTGGTGAAAATTGATGATGAGCTGATTCAGATAAACAGCCGCATGAGCGAATTAACAAAAGTGCGTCAATACAAAAGTGAAATGTATGAGTTAGTCGTGAGGCTTGAGGGGTTAATGGAGGTGGGTAATGATGGGTAAATTTAGGCTTTTCTTCATCTACTTAATCGCTTTTGTATGCACTGTCGTCATCGGCATGGAAACTGGTATGCCTAAGCCAGCGGTTTATGCGCTGGGCCTTTGGACTGGCTTCATAGCAAGCCTTCTAATTGAAGAGGTCTGATATGAGTGAAATTAAAGATACCCGAAACTGGAAGTGTTTCTTTGGTATGCATCAGTGGGTAGCTATTAGCAAAAATCCTTTTAAGGAAAACTATGGTGGTGGTGACTTCAGTGAAGGAACGCTCTATCACCTTCAATGCGTTCATTGCGGAAAAATTCAAGGTAAGAAGGTGATGCTATGACAACGCTTGATTTTAACCTCGTCAGTATCATTAAAAATGCAGGTGGGGATCCGAGTGATGTAACTGAGGCTGTTTGGAATGCTGGCTATCAGAAAATGGATTTTACTACAGAGGAAATCATTCAAATGACGACTGAGCGAGTTGTTGAATGCCTAGATTTAAGTGTTCCAGTAGAAGCGTGGCCAACAACCGTCAAAGACCTCAGCATGTGGGATCTAAATGACATTATTTTTGAAGCCTTAGATATAGCAACACCTGCGGAGATAGCGGCAGAAATATTGAAGAACGGGTATAGGAGGAAATGATGTTATATGAATGCTTACCCATTTCTGCCTACTGCAATTTGTACGGAGAAACGCCAGAAGCCATTAACAAACGCTTACAACGGCAACATTGGATCGAAGGTGTGCATGTCTTAAAAGTGGAAGGCTCAAAAGAACGATGGATAGATATTGCTGAGGTAAATAAATGGGCTCGCAAAAACAAACTGAATACTCACTACCAAGAGGGGTGACTATTCGCAACAATAAAACCAAGCAAACTATTATTATCACATTTACTTACAAAGGGGTTCTCTGTAGAGAGCCCTTATCTAGGCTAACTGTTGATAATAAAAATATTAAATATGCCGAAAGATTGCTTGCAGAAATTCAAAATAATATAGAGAGAGCAACTTTTAATTATGCAAAATATTTCCCTGATTCTAAAAAACTTCAATTATTTGGACTTAGCAATAAAGTAAAAAACATTATTGATTATCTGGATGAATATATTGTTATTTGCGAAACAAGAGGCCTATCACCATCTACTATCGGTGGTTATAAAAAATGTAAAAATGCACTAGCAGATCTACATAAATTGCAAGTGACATCATTAACACCTGCAATAATAAAAGGCTGGATACAAAAGCAAACAACATCATTAAAAACAATACGTAACCAGCTTTCGTTTTTACGTAGTGCACTAGATGAAGCCATTACTGATGGTGTTACATCGATTAATCCAGTTAGCTTAGTTTCAGCATCACGATATCAATCAAAAAGTAGTTCAACAGAAAGTAGCTATATTGTTGATCCGCTATCACCAAAAGAAGTCTCTGCTCTACTTCTTGCTGCTAAATATGAACAATGGCGAAACTTGTTTAGATTCGCAATTAATACTGGATTAAGAAGCTCTGAATTATGTGCATTGAGGTGGAGTGATATCGATTTTATTGAGAACACTGCTCACGTCCAATCAGCGAGCGTTGCTGGAGTTATTAAAGAAACAAAAACAAAGGCAGGAACGCGAAAGGTTGAATTGAACGATGAAGCAATGAAGGCCATAAATGAACAAAGACAGTTTACATTTATGAAAGATGGTGTGATTTTTGAGGATCCTAAAACAAATGCTGCTTGGGCAAATGCTGATGCGATTAGAAAAAAAGCATGGGTTCCAATACTAAAAAAAGCAGGTATTAGATATCGAAACCCCTATCAAACCCGACACACATTTGCTACTCGACATATCAGTCAGGGCGTGAACCTATTTTGGCTTGCAGGACAAATGGGACACAAAGGGCCTGAAATGTTGTTCAGACATTATGGATCTTACTTGAAAGAATACGACGGTAATACAATGATGCAGGGTAATGTAGTAAACATCAAATAGCCTATAGTGTGACTACGACATGACATCAAAATGCACGTGAAGTGCACACCATATAGATAGGCTAAAAATAGTTATTATAAATCAATAAATTAAAAAAATTCAGATGCGGGTTCAACTCCCGCCAGCTCCACCAAATTTGGTGGGTCAGTGATAGGACAACAGGTTTAAAAACAAGGAGTTAGCAAACCTGATAAGACTACACACTGACAACATTAGGACTAGAAAGTGCACGCGAAATGCACGTGCATTTGAAATCAAAAGCCCCGAGGGTAATTCCTTGGGGTTTTCTATATGTAACAAAGTGTAACTCATTATTTCATGGTTTCACTATTAAAATGAAAAATACTGCCGAATGGAAAATCAATAGTTTTGAAATTTTATTCATTTGCTAACGCATCCTCTTCTTCCCTCTTAGCATCTTCTTCAGCTTGCTTCTCTGCGGCCTCTTTTGCTAATCGCTCTGCTTCTGCTTGC
>RWZE01000098.1_pt1 | contig 19235 bp, 18 predicted proteins | sample 2187721 | NCBI WGS metagenome assembly RWZE01 (sample SAMN10531867, study PRJNA481165) | viral metagenome | isolation source: viral particles purified by filtration and ultracentrifugation from about... | host: Nasonia giraulti 16.2 | place: USA:Tennessee | collected 2011-04-01
CAAGTTGGTCGTTTTTAAGCGTCATGCGTGACCCATTATTGTCGCTTCCATTTATTTCAATAGTCCCGTTATTCATATCAATCCGTGTCCCAGTTTTCCCTGCGACATAATTTTTAGAGCGCATATCCGTGCCCACAATGATTTTTTCGATTGTGGCCTTGTTGATAAACGCTTCATTGATAAAGACCTGTCCGTTCTCAACGAAAAAAAACGGGTTCCAATTTACCGCTAGATGGATTGAAAATACCAAACGTATCAGCACTAAAGCCGATCTGAGTCACTACTTTTCCATTCTGAACAGTCGCCCCCATCATGAATTTAGCATCGTAATATTGACCATTCCAATTAATGCCGGTCTTGATTGTGTAGATAGCAGAGCCATTCCCTTGGTGATCGAAAATAGTTTGACCACGAAGTTCAATTGCTGACTTGTTATCTCCAATTTCAGACATAATTAACTGATTAGTTTCAGCTTGTGATTTCTCATTGTCGGATACAGTTTTCTTGAGAGTTGTAATACTTGAATTGACATCATTGAATTGAGTTTCAATTTTCTCGAATGACTGTGCGAATGCCTGAAACTTGTCAGCTGTTACTGTATCTAAACGAGTAATTGACGCTTTAATTCTCAGTTGCTCAATTGCTTGATTTCCAACCTCCGCAGTCAACTGCATACCCATTTCAGACAGTGAGCTTTCAGCATTAGCAATTGTTTGCTGCATGTTTGCAATCGTCGCTTCATTGCTTTCAAAGCGAGACTGACTCTGCTCTTTGACTTCCGTTATCGCTTCCGTGTTGCTTGCTGTTGTTTCAGATAGCTTGCCGATTTTAGCTTCTGTATCTTCATGCTGACTTTGTTGAGTTTGCTTAATCTGAGTTGTCGTTTCTTCTAGTGTTGCGATTGACTGTGTATTGTTTGTCACAGCAGCACTAACTTTCGATAGCTCATTGTTGTTTTTATCAATACCCTCTTTGTTAGCGTTGATATCTTTTTCAAGCTCTGCGCGCACTTGTTCTGTGCGCTCTGACTGTGCTTTGTCTTTCTCTGCGATTGATTTACGCACATCAATAAATTCAGCTTCTGACTGATCATGTTGTGCTTTTACACTTTCAACTAATTGTGCAGTAGCTTTTTCATTTGTTGCCGTCGCTGTTGCAAGTCGAGTGACTTCTGCTTTCGTTTTCAGTAACTCTGAGTTAGTTTCATTAACTTGTGCAGTTGTCTGCATAATCGCTTCTGATACTGCAAACTCGATGTTAGTCAGTGACGTTTCAATGTTAGTAATGTAGCCGCGCATTTCACCAAACTGAGCCGTTGTTGATTGTTCAAACTTCGCTTGCGCTTGCTTCAAGTCAACTGTCGCTGTTTCGACTGTAGTGACACGACCTTTGATGTCACCAACTTCTTTATTTGTCTCTCCTAATTCCGCTTTAACTTGACTAATTTGTTGAGCTGTCGCTTTCTCATAGCTCGTTTGAGTATCTTTGATATTGAGAATTTCAGCAGCGTTATAGCTTACTTCAGCGCTGATTTTCTCTTGCCATCGTGCGGCGGATTCTCTATCAGTAACTTGCACTTGTTCAATGCGGAATATCTCAGCTTTGCGATCAGCAACTTCTTCTTTCAAGCTAAAATGTAATTCTGTAGTGAACTGAGCGTTCATCATTACTGCTTCATTGACAGTACCTAGATCGCGATCAATACCGATGATTTTCTGCTCAAAGACGGCACTGTCAATTTGCAAGTCAGCGACTTGGTCTTTGTTGAAGTCGATTTGCTCTTGCATTTTCTGGCCAGCTTCGGTAGAAAGAAACTTATCGCCAATAACTTCCAGTATTTCATCAGCGCGATCCTCTGGCTTGCCGCTAGCTTCAACAAACTGCGATTTGCCCACTGGGTTTACAGTTCTGACATAAACATAATATGTCTGGCCAGCTTTAAGCTTTCTTCCTTGAATGACCCACATCGTGCCGCTACCGAGGTATTCCGCTAGATACTCAACATCATTGATATTCTGTATCTGCTTCTCGGAAAACCAAAATTCATATTGCAAGCGCAGGGCATTTTGGCCGCCAACGTGAGGGATAACCCCTAGGCTAAAAAAGCCCGGCTCAACATCAATGTAAGACGGCGGTGGCGGCGGGTTAATATCAAATGATACTGATGATTGCTCCCCTTTTTGCCCTTCTTTGTTTTGTGGTACCACTGACAAAACATAGTTACCTTGTGGTAAGCCACCTAGGCGATAAAAGTTATCCGATGTTTTCGCGGTACCAACAATGCGATCGGCTTGGGTCAGTTTAAGAAAAAAATCAACACCACGCACAGAAGTTGATGTCGTCCAATGCGCCTCAACTTGCCAGCTTTCATTATCGGGACTAACTTCAACTGAAAGGTTTTCAACTGGGGGTAAATACCCGCCTAACGGCGTATCAGGTAGCGGCTCGAATTTAGCCCCCTGATCAACAATCGCTTCTTTCTCTGGAACATGCTGCACCGCTGTAATCGCATAGGTGCCATCCCCATTATCAGAAACGGTCATTGCCCTAAATAGCCGTCTTGCTAAATTAGGTTGCGCCATCGCCCAAATGCCTTTAGCTCTGACCCCTTTTGGCATTTGTTCAACTTTTATCTGGTTGTCGGATAGGAAGCTTGTAATTTTAACGCGCTCCGGCTTTCCTGTGCCATTAATTACCGAGATCATAGCGGTACCGGATTTTGGTGGGGTCACTTCTCTGTCTAATGTGAATATTTTCTGAGTAGCATCAATAGCAAGCAAACGCCCACCAACTTGCTCAGAAACCCAGTCATTATCCATAATTTCAATAATATCACCGGGTAAGTGCCGCAGGCCTTCAGCGCCAACACTAAAATCAACGGTTTGAGACTCCAATCTTTCCGTAGCTAAGATCCATAAGCCATACCGGTGGGCTTGACCTCGGCTGGTACAACCAAACGCATCCACCCTTAAAACATTAGGCCCAAATTTGGCAATCAATGTATCATCAGAAACCTGCTCAATACTGGTTTTCCATCCGTTGGATGGGTCAATAAACCGCACTTCAATAATATTATGACGTGCCTTTAATGGGCTAAAACTGTAGTTAAATCGACCATTAATGACATTGGCATTTGTGTATGGCCACACTGTGTCGCTCGGGCGATCTTGAACAAATGTCATTTGCTGCCCGTTCCACACAGGCATGAGGCGCATCATTGAACAGAGATCACTGATGACGTCATGAGCTTTTCGCAAATCGGTAATGTAAGCGTTGCAGGTCGCTCGAGGCTCTTTGCCGCCAAAGCCGTCAGGCACCAACTGATCATTATGTTGAGCAATGACATAGAGAGCAAACTTGTCAATCATGGCAATATTAAGCCGCTTACCCATTCCATAGATCGGGTGGGTTAAAAGATCTCGTAGCACCCACGCCGGATTGTTCGTATATGCTGGTTTAAAAACGCCACTCCAAATACCGGAGTAAGTTCTCGTTTCAGGATCGTAATTATCAGGCACTTGAATAATGCGCCCTTTAACAAGATAGTTGCGGCGTGGGAATTGGTTACCGAATTGCTCACTCTCAAAAGTAAGCCCTGCAACCGCAGAGCCGGGATAGGTTTGAATGATATCGGTGATCTCAGTATAACTTGACCACATGGTGTTGTTTTGTAACTTATCGCTTGTACTGTCTTCCGTGATCCTGACTATGCGTACACCGAATGGCGGCGGTGGTAATTTATCAATAACAACCGCCATCAAATAAGGTGAATTACTTCTTTTTCCTCGGATAGTGACATTTTTTTCTGTCACCCAAGCGCCATTGCGTTGCACTTGAATTTGTAACTCAACAGAAGTGCCAACACGATCCCCGTTATCTTTAACTTCAACAAGTGCCTGTGTGCCAAACGTTAAACGAAGCCGGTCAATATTTCGTGATGTGATCGTGCGAGTAACGGGAGTGCTTTTTTTCACCTCTACCCCCACGGGGGTCTCACTGGATGAAGAAGCAAAGCCCTCTAACGGTGGTTGCTCCAGTGTTCCAGAGACCCATTGAGCCGTCATTCCATTGACGTTACTGTTTCCTGACTGATCAATAACAGGCGTATCATTTAAGAATACTCCCTGCAAATCACCGACCGGCCCTTCAATTGGCCCCTCACTCACAAGGTCAATGATTGATAACTTTTGTCGTGATGTTAAATCGTTTGGCGCTTCATACGGAGTATGCTGTTTGCCGCCACCCTTACCCATAATTACGTCTCCCCACTGCCGCCATGTTTACCCACATCAATATCCGTTGCTTCACCGTCATCCATAATTTCAACGCTTTGCGATATCACTCGGGAACCACACATGATTTCACCGTACGCCACCGGAACAGGCATTCCTTGCGCAACAGCGTTATCAAGATTGCTAAAATAGGTATTCCCTTTTTCTTCCTCAGATCTCGACAAGTTTTGACGCTTAGGTACAGGGGTGAGCATTTGCGCCACACCTCCTAACATCATTGCCGCCCCCGCAGACATCATCATTGTTGCAACGGTTGCCGACATCCAAGCCGGCCCCCACCAACCGAGACCTAGAATTGCTGCCCCGGCGACAAACTGAAAAACGCCGCCCGTCTTCGCTCCTTCAATACGTGGAACAATATGGATCACCGCATTTGGCTCTAGCGGCTCATAAACACGCTGATGTAATTCTTTAGGGTTAACGTCGGTGCCTGAAATGCGAATTTGGTACCAACCATTGCGAAATGCAGTTTTTAAGTGTGGGATTTGTAAGAAAAGCGCATGAAGACCTTCAGCGGCGGTACGAATATTTAAATCAAATCGCCGCCCAAATCGTTGGAGATCCCCGTAAAAGCGGATGGTCGCCAATGGCGGTAGCGCCAAATTGAGTGTGTTAGTCTCTGCCATCTTTCGTTATAAACCTCACGTTTGCTGAGTTGATTGGGGACGTGGTGCAATATCATTTGATTACCCAAATAAATTGCCGCATGGTTGGCGCGTGAACTGGCGTAGCAAAATAGAATCACATCACCAGACTGAATATTTTTTTTAATTTGCTTAAAGCCGTTGCTTGATAAGTTGTCGAGATACAACTCTTTACCTTGTCGCCACCAATTGTCATACCGTTCAAAATCAGGTAATGGATAACCAGCTAGGTGATAGGCATCGCGAAATAAGCCATAGCAATCATTAGTACCGTGATTAAATTCACGCCCCAGTAATCGAGGAACGCAATCAAATTTAGTGATTCGGTCATCACAAACCAGCCACCACGGCAAATCAGTTTTGATTTGATGCGCTCTATCCGCTGAACTCAAAAAAGGCATTCCGTTTGGGTGGCTATGCACAATCGCAATAACCTCGCCCTGCTGGCTAGCTTGTATGTAATCCTCAGCCGAAATAGAGAAATGACTCTCAGGATCCGCGTGTTTGTTTTCACAGGAAATGTACTGCTCTGAATCGCCTTGCCTGATAATTAGGCCGCACGATTCCCGTGGCGCCATGCTTTTTGCATGTACCAAAATGGTTTGTTCTAACATAAAAAGTCCTACTGACTGAGGCGGGATGTAGAAAGGAAGCAGCCTATTCGGCTTGTGTTATTTCTTAACTTGCAATCAGATAGCTGTTTTCCACATTTATCTTTTGTTGGATCCGACGTTGGGTTGCCTAGTTCATCCGCAACGGGAGCACCTTTATAGCCGCACTCTTCCGAGCGGTACGACCAAGGGCATACATCAGAGAGGATAACTCGAGCTGGCAACATCGCACCATCAGTCTCGCTCGGCGTGGCGAGTTCAAATGTTGCTGTTTCTGGGTTAATCGTGGTTAATTGCTCGATGACCCAACGACTGACTGATTCTTGCGAAGGATCTGCATATTCATTGCCATTCGCAAAGTTTATCGCATCGAGAAAACGCGCATTCACTTTTCGCCGAATAACATAGCCACCCACCCCTGAATCTAAACGACTTGCGATCCCCGTGACTAAACCAAAAACATTTGATAGTGCTATAGTCGGTCGGCTTGCGGGGCCTTTGCCATTGAAGTTAAAACCACTTCCTGAAATCGGATAAGGCTCATACTCTTTTCCCTGCCATACGACTGGCTTTAATAATTCGTTAGCGCCATCATGAAAGCGATAGCGAATGCCGCCAATATGTGTAAAGTCTATTTCATATAATGTTAATTCAGCGTCAGTCTCTAATTCAGTAATAGAGATAAGCAATTCAGATGGGATATTTTGCATTTATTACTCCCATTAAAAAAACCACCCTAATAAAGGTGGCTTTGATTGATAAATTAATTATTTTTTCCTACAGTTTTCTTGCCAGAAACTATCAAAAAGCTCAGGTGATAATGAACTTGTACTGCCTTCGATTAATGGCGGTGACATAGTAGCACTTCGTCCATTATTGCTAACAGTGATATTCATATAAAATCTACTAAACCCAGTGTAAGCACCAAAGCTATTTTTACCATTCACAAATCCACATACAAATCCATAAATTTCGTCTTTTTGATTCGGTGTGCTAGGGTAAAATTCAACTGATTTGAATTGAGTTGATGATGGGTCTTTCATTGACTTTCTTACTGTTTTTTTTGCAAAATTTACAGCGTCATCACCTGTGGGGTCTCCCATATTTGATATCACCACAATAAATAAAAATACCACTACCACTGCACCAACTATGTAACCAAAAATTTTCATGCTACCTCCTAGCTTTATCAATATAACCAATAATAGCCGAGGCAGCGGTTTAATTAAATCTATGACATAATTGATAACGGTATTTCTTCAAATTCTGCGCTAATTTCAGTTTTTAACGCTTTTTTATCTGAAGACCACTTTTTGCAAATGACCGCCATTGGTTTATTACTTTTAATTGGCTGAAAAATAAATGACTTATATCCGCCATGCTTTGCAAGAAATAGCAACGCCTCATCTGCTGTTTGAGGCTTAAGTGACAGCATCACATTCATTTTCCTAAGTTGATGGTTAATACCATCGGGGCTGCGTTGAGCGTAACCATCACCAAATTGAGCCTCCTTGATCCTTGGGGCGAAATCCGTTTTCATTCCCGGTTTAATTGGCCAAATAAATACTTCCATTATTCCACCTCTAAAAAGTCTTCGCTCGGGAGGCTTGTGTTTCTGTGCTTAGGCGGAAAATGAACCGCCATCACGCCGTTGGGTTCTCATGTAATCTTCTGCACCTTTTTTCGCGATGTTGTATACAGCATTTAGCGCTTGCGGCCCTATCTCCCCATTACTACCATCATTTTGAATGGTGATATGGTTCACTTGAGAAAACCCACCAGCACTTTTATTGGCTGCTGCAATGACGCCTAATTTACCATCGACACCACGGCGCAGAGGTAATATTGCCTCCGGCCCCGCCTCCCCCATCAAACCTGCACCACGCGCAAATGGAAACAATGTTGGTTTGGAAACGACTTGCCCACTATATGCGCTCAGTCCGGGAGCGGTATAAACACCGCCTTTAGCGTTTGGCATAATCCCTCCAAAATCAAATAACCCACCAGCACCTACAAGAAATTTTTGTATTTGCATTTCAGCAATCATTTTAAGAATCGACACAGTAAAATCCCTAAACTTTGCCTCAGAATTAAATAAAACATTTGTCAACTGAGTGCTGAAACCATTAAGAGCCGCAGACGTCACATTTTGAATCTGAGCATTCGCATCTAATGCCACATCCTTATAATTACCCCAAGCTGTTTCCATGCCCGCTAGCCAGTCTTTACGCGCCGCATCCTCTTTATCAAAGGTGGATTGTTTGGCTGATTGAACCTTATCCCATTGCGGTGTATCACCATAAACCGAGCGAAGCTGCTCAATCTCCAAGGCTCGCTGAAGCTCTAAAGTAGATTTACCTAGAGAGTCCGTGATTGCCTTTTGTCTTGCTTCCTGCTGCTTAACATATTTATCAGCTTGATCTTGCAGTTTATTTAAGTGCTCTTGCTTGGCGATTTTATCGCCCAAATCCGCCAGCTGCTTTTTATTCGCAAGTATGCTTTCCTTGTTCTTAAGCAACGACTGTTCATCAAATGACAACTTACGCGTTTTGCTTGCCTCTTCTAAAACATCAAATTTAGCTTGCTCTAACTGTAAATTTTTACGCTGCTGACTAATAAAATCAGTCGCTGTTGAATGCTGCTCGAGGAGTTTTAATTGAGCCTGAAGAGAGGTTAGTTCCGCCTGAGCAGACTCATCGTTACGAGTACCAAGGTCAGGTTTATAGGCTTTACCTTTCGGTGTTTTGCGTGCCAATTCCTTTCGATATCGTTCATTTTCTCGCCTAATTGCTTCATCTTTTACAGATTGAGAGGCGTGCTCATCATTTCTGATTTGTTTAAGTTTATTTTGATGTCTTTCCTCGGCTGTTTCATACTCTTTTTTTAATGCTATATCAGATTGTATTTGCTTCTTTTGTAGCTCATTTTTCTCTGTGAACGCTTTCCTTAACTCACCGATTATATCTTGGTTCATTTTTTGGAATTTTAGCAAACTCAACTTATCTTTTTCTTCCTGATATAGCGAGTTTGATGATGGCCCTTTATAGGCCATTAGACGCCCTTCTATTTGAGATATTTGCTCTTCGACGGTTTTTTCCCTTCCTATATCAAGCATCTTATCCCAAGCATTTTTAGCTGCGTCACCAACCCAGACCCACGCCCTTTCTAGTGCTCCTAGATTTTCCTTGATTTGCTTAGTTCGATCATCCATAGCGTTAGCATAAGACTCCATGGCTAACTTAGCGGCTTCAGAACTACGCCCCTGCTCCTGTAAGGTTGTGATTTGTTCAAGCTGTGTAGCAGTCAAGAAATGTAGCGATTTATCAAGCTCCATCACTGCTTGAACAGGCTGATCTTTGAGGCGTTGAAATTGCTTTATAGTTTCATCAACCGATTGACCCGTGGCTTTTTCCATTTTAGCCGCAACATTCGCCACCATGTCAACTTGCGAGCCACCAAATGAACCAGAACCAACCACCTGAGCCAAAGCATCGGCCATTTTGTATTGCGTGATGCCATCACCCGATAAAGCTCGAGCCAGATCATTAAGTTGGCTTTTAGTTTTGCCTGCATAATTACCCGTCAAAATCAGTTGCTTGTTATATTCGCTAAGCTCTTTTGACCCTTGATAAGCCGCAACGCCAAAGGCAGTTAGGGCACCCACACCGCCGAACATGGCAACTTTCCACGGCGTGATCAGTGATGTAATCGCTTTTAGGGAATTACCAAAGCCACCAAATGAGTCTTTAATTTGCCCGCCCTGCTGAACCGCAACCAACCACGGTGGCATGCCAGACGCTAAAGAGGTGACAATGTCTGTCATTTGCATCGGGAGCTGACGCATAGCTTGACGATACTGACCCGAGGTCAGTGTAACCCCTTTGAGCGCTGAGTTTTGCTTTTCCAGTTTGCGAATATAAATGTCTGCGGAACTTGACACGCCAAGCTGTGCCGCTTGCAGTCGAAGCATTTCAGTGCGGGAAAGGCTTTGCTGTGTGACCTGCTCTTTTAACTTACTAATAAAACGCTGCTTGGCTTGAGTTGCAGAGAGTTCAGCGCTCTCAGTCTCACGACTGAGTGCTGTTGCTCGGCCTTGTAATGCCGTGTACTCTTTTAGCGTTAAAAGCTCCCTATCCTTATCCTTTTGTAGTCGGATCCGGATTTCCTCAATTTCTCGTAAGCTTTTCTTTTGCTTTTCAAATTCATTGAGTTGCGTTGTGTACATCTCAGTGAGGTTTGGCTTAAAAGTAAACGCCTCGCTGCTTTTTTTCTCTAATTCAGACATGATCTGAATGTGTGAGCTAGCCACCTGAGCCGCTTCTCGTTGTAGTGCTTGCAGTGACTGTAAAGAGCGCTGCTTTGCTGATAAAGCCTCACTTTCGAGTTGTTTTGTTTGGCTTGATTGCTTTTGAAGCTTTTCCGCCTCCCGCGCCGCCATCCGGTCTAGCAAATTCTGCTGGCGCTTCATGGAGCGCTGCTGCTCACGCTCTTGCTCTTTTAACCTTCGGGCAACTCTACCGTCTTTCTCTTCAAAGTCTGTAGTATTCGCACTAATATCAATAACAAGATCAGCTATCTGTTGTTGGCTCATAACGTAGCCCTCCTGGTATTGCTGAGCCGACTAATTGTATGGCTTCGTCAGACATTTCGTTATCATCAAAATCAATATCAGTTAGCAACATAAAATCAGTCATTTCGACGTCCGCGCCACACATTGATGTAACAATCGTTCTTTGAAGCGCGGCAAATTCAGTATCAATCAATTGCGGCGTGAACGGTGTTTTGCTGAAATGCTCAATCCAATCATTGAACTCTGAAGCACTCACTTCGCTTAACATACGTCGCCAATCCGGACGCCCAAACTCACGCGCAAAGCGTAAAGCAAAAACGCGCTCACGCCGTGCTACTTTTCCAGCGGATCGGCATCTTCATGATCATCATCTGAATTATCGTTTTGACTTGCCATGCCACTGATATCGAGTATTGACGCGACTGCTTCTTCTAGTGCGCTCTTCCCCCAACTAGCAGATACTTCGCTATTAATTTCATCAACATCACGCTCGCGATCGCCATTCCACAAAGAGCGAGATACCAGCCACGCCTGACTTTCCGCCAAGGTGCGAATAGATTTAGCAGTCAATGCCGCGCCCTCTAACCCTTCGGACTCTTTTTCTTTTTCCACTAAAAAATCAAAGTAATCGGCGCGTTGTAATGCAGTGACCTCATACAAAACAACTGTTTTATCATGAAGATGAATTGTCTTTTTATTTAAAAACATTATGTTAGGTTCCTTTGATGGAAATAAAAAAAGCCACAATGAATGTGGCTACAACGAATGAATCACGTTAGACTTTTGGTTGAGTAACCGTTTTACTTGCTGGCTTTTCAGGGATTTCCTCGGCAAGTGTAGGACGACCGGTGTTTTTGATTTTAACGGTGCGAGTGATCGTCTCTTTGATAGGGATGGTTTTTCCTAATCCGCTCACCCAACCTTTAAATAAATCAAGCGCACCATTCGGATACATGATTTTATAAAAACGAGGCTGACCATCATCAAACCATTTAACAAGATCTTTTTGCCCTTCCTCGCCCGGCAGCCAAGCTAAAGTAACGCTGGTTTCACCTGATGATTTTTCACCTTGCGTGGTATTTTCCCAATCCCCATTGGGATCATCTAAGTAACTGTCATCTTCACTTGCAGCGGTGATCTCTCCCGGTTCAAGATTTTTGACTTTACCAAGTCGTGTGAAACCTGTTTCGGCAAACGGATCTTTCGTTGGGTCGTCTGTTCCCGTGTAAATCCACAGTGTTGTGCCAGCGCCTTTAGTCGGCTCTAGCGGATTAGGCATGATTGGCATATGCGCCCCTTACATTTCATATTCAATAAAATAGGTGAGATCAACCGATGCCCAGTACGACATTTCATCGTCACGGGCATAGTTAAACCCTTGTTGTGTGATGCTATCGATCGCTTCACCCAGTCGTTTCATCCCAGCGACGGCGGGAAACAATTTACTTTCTACCCACTCATCAAGTTTGGCGTCCGGCTGTGAAGACTTAAGAAATAATTCAATATGCAAAACTGCGTTCCAGCCATTGGTATCAAGGTACTTGGGTGATGGCTGCACATCGGTGAGATAAACAGCAATGACGGGAAACTCATTTTCATTGATACTGACCACTCGCCCATCATAGATGGTCGCCTCCCCAACAAAGGGCTTAAGGCCGTCTATTACGATATTGCGGATCTTGGTGTGCTTTATCACTCCCCCCCCTTAAAATGCAATTTTAGCTGATGATTGATCGCGTACGTCATTTCTTTCCCGTAGTCATCCTCTCGCACCTTTATCGCATGCTCTTCAAATGCGTCCGTTAACGGCTTGGTGAGGGGGATTTTCACCACCTCGATGGGGTATCGGCTTTTCCCTACGCGTTGCAATACATGCCAACGGCCATTATTCAGTTGTTGAATAAAGGCGCCTTTAAATGTAAATCGCCCTACCTTTAACGTACTGGTTTGTGCCATACCACGGCGCCGAGATAGCTGCATGCGCGCGGTGCCCAAAGCAATTGCCGGTAAATTACCTCGGTTAATCGTCAACCTTGCTTTAGGTGTGCGGTGTTGAGTACTCGCTCGCCTGATACGGACACGTTTTCGGATAATTTTTTGAGGAATTCGGGTTTCTTTTGCCACTTGCTTGACGCTTCGACTCACCGCCCTTGAGGCTACACGATTGATCGCTTGTGCTGTTGCCGTGGGGACAATGCTGTCATTCAGTAAGCGTAAGCGTCTAATCGCCTCTTGTGCTCCCTTCATCATCGGCATTCTCAACAAAAATTAACCATTTCCCGTTAAATCGCTGATATCGGGTCACGGTATAGGTAAGATCATCCGCAACAACAATGTCTCTTGGTCTTGGCTTGTATTCCTCAGAAAACACTACGTAGGAGATGCCATCACCGTTAATTGGCCCCATTTCAGACAAAAAATGAGATTCCACACCCACATAGGCTTTGTCATTAATGATGATGGATTTTCCGAATCGCTTTGCTGTTGTTGCATCCACACGATCCATTAAGCGCTCAAACGCCCCCATCGATTAACCGCCCGCCGCTGCTGTGGTCGCAGGGAAAACATTGAGCTTAACCGGCACCAATTCTGCGCTAGCTTCTGCGGCTTCCCACGTAACACCCACCGGAACGCCCCCTTTATCAGCCACAATGCCTTTATCGGCGGTCACGGCCTGACCCGCTGTTAAAGCAACGCCCGTTTTTTTCTTCAGCAAAAAAACACCTTCAGCAAAACCATCGCCGGTTCCACCTGCATCAATATTCGTTGCAGCAACGCAAGCTAATGCGCCTACCATCACTAGATCGCCACTGAGAATGGCGGTTGTACCGGTATTTTTAATCTCAACCGTTAAGCCTTGTTGTTGATAATTTTTAGCCATAACTTCTCCTTCCGGCTCCGAAAAGCCGGATTTTAGATATAAAAAAAGCCCGTTAGGGCGAGATGAGCTTGTTTATCCGAAATTACGCCGCTTCAACGCGAAGCAAACCACGGTAATCAACCGGTGCAACACCGGCATCAATACGCACTTTCGTGGTAACACCGTCAGAAGTAAAGCCTTCTTGCTGGTCAATATAAGGTGCATCAACACCATTCAAATACGCCACTTCAATGGTGTCCGTACCTTTTGCCGAGGCCATGTACCACGTGGTATCACTCTGATCATCTAAGCGCGGCTCGGTGATAATCTCCGCAATATTGCGGATAGGATTGATGATATTCGCGTTCACATCCGCTCCTTTTACACTGCCTGAGCCAACAACCTGAGTGGCGGCGATTTCTAGCGCGGTTGGTACGAGCATAAAAGCAGGGCGAATATTTAACGTACGGGAACCTTCTTTTTGCTTGCGCATGGTCGTTCTGCCGTTACCAATGGTAGCGACGTCCATGCCGCCTTTGATGCTGTTGTTATGGTCTGCACTAAAGAGAGGCTTACTGTCAGATTGCATTTTTTCATTTTTGGTCAGAATAACGTAAACCAAATCGCCAATGGTCGCTTTCGCCGCGCGACCTAGCTTCATTGGAACATCGGTTAACATTGACATATCATCATTGATAATCGCTTGGCGTGAAATGCTAAAAAGCTCCCCGTAGGTGGCAAGTGCAATCGTCTCTTTTTTGTCACTCGTGGTGACATATTTATACTCTGCTCCCTCGCGAACCGTACGAAGTGAATTAAAACCGCCCATCCCCACTCGATGCGCGACTTTAAAATCACTGAGCTGCCCTTTCTTCGTCCATAAATCAAAGGTTTCTTCCGCCTCATTCCAGCCCTGTAGAATGGATTTATTGGCGACATCCAGCAAAATATTACCGAAATCAGAAGCCGTATGTGTAAAGGCCATGGCGATCATTTGCATTGGGTTGTAACTTGCAACTCCCACACCGCGATCGGACAGTGACATACGCGCCAATTCACGCAGTGTCATGCAGTTATAAGGGTTGTCTGCTTGCGCTTCGTCATAGCCCGCTCGGGTCATCAGCGATGCGCGAACGCTGTCACCCACAATATTCCCGTTATTGGCATAAATATGAGTACCGTAATCGACGGTGTTCGTTGGTGTTGCTTCCTGCGCTAATTTATTGAGTAATTTATTTCTCGCATCCTCAATTGAGCAGTTCACATCAAGCGCGCACTCCATCATCATGTCATCATGCTTACCGCCAAACATCGCAAACAAGTCCTTAATCCCGTTCATGCGAGCCTGCTCAGCCTGTCGCGCTTGAGCTTGAATATCGGCAGTGTTCGGTTGCGGTGTATTGGTTGAGTTTTGTGGTTGCGGTGCTGGATCATTAACGGGCGCAATGGTGTTTTTTGGTTTTGTTAGGCTGCTTTTTAATGGATTTGGCATGGATTTAAATTCCTCAATGCGTTTAGATGAAAGACTGGCCATAGCTTTGACTGGCTCAATCACAGTATTAGCAAAACCGTGCTCCACGCACTCTTCTGCTGTTAACCATGTCTCCTCGCCGAGCATGGCTTCAATTTCTTCTTTCGTTTTCCCTGTTTTTTCCATGTAGGCGGGAATTAAGACGTTTTCCACTTTATCGAGCAGGTCGGCGTAATCACGCATATCATTCGCATCCCCCCGCGAAACGCCCCATGGTTTATGGATCATCATCATGGCGTTGGTTGGCATAATGATTTCAGTGCCCACCATGGCAATGACCGATGCCATTGATGCGGCTAACCCATCGATATACACCGTAATAGTGGCGTTGTGGTTTTTGAGTTGATTGTAAATCGCGATACCCTCAAACACCTCACCACCGGGCGAATGTATATGCAGGTTGATGTGGTTAATGTTGCCAAGGGAAATTAAGTCTTCGGTAAATCGCCGAGCACTGATCCCCCACCCGCCAATTTCGTCATAAATATAAATATCAGCCGAAGTCTCGCTGGTTGCTTTCATTTGAAACCAACTTTTGTCCGGTGCTGACGCTAACGGCTTACTCATCTTCGTACTGTTTTTCGGCGGTACGAGGTGTTCGTTCTTCTTTCGCATTGTCACTACCTTTGTCATGCGCTGGATCAGTATCAAAAACTAGCCCAAGTCGCTCATTTTCATCAATTTCCGCTTTACGGCGGCGTTTAACTTCCGCTGGATTGCCGCCTCGCGCGCGAACCCAATCACTTTCAGATGCTGCACCCCCGCGAATTTGCGCCTTCCACGCATTTGACTCTTTCAATGGATCAATCCATGGCATGACAGGACCGCTATACGTCGCGTTATAGAGTGATGTCAACTCAACATCCGGAGGAACAACAATCACACCCGAAGAGATCGCCATTTGTAGCCATTGACGGTAAATAGGCCGACTCATTGAACCGCAAAAGGTATCTTGCAGGATGTAATATCCTTCAAATGACTCCACCAGCTCTTGCCGCTGGGCGCTATAAGTGCCGTTATAGTCACGTGCGATACTGGAATAACTTCCTCGACTCCCTGCCGCCACTGCTCTCAATTGCCCGTTTCGGAAATTTTCTAAGTTTTGATTGGGTCGGTCTGATTTGATCATGCCGACATCTTCGCCCGGCCTTAACCCGTCGTAGATAATCCCCGGAGCAATATCAATGTGCCGGTCACCATATTCTTCGTCTGTATCGTAGGTGCCTGCATCCCCTTTTTTAATGTACATTCCCAAAGAGGCAGCAATACGGGCGGCGGTCAGTTCGGCATCTTCATAATCTTTCAGTGAACTTAAACGCATTAAAATGCCAGAAAACAAACTATTTCCACGCAACTGATGCAAGCGACGCACATATTTAAGGTGAAGCATGTTTTCTGCTTGGATAGATTTTAAATCTCCCATTTGCTGACCGGCAGTGAGTAAGTTTTTATACACTAGATAAGATTTGGGTCGCCCCCACTCATTAAGCTCAATACCCTGCCGGATCCCCTTGCTTGGGTTATCAAGGTGTATCGGCACAAAGTCAGGCTCCAACCCCTCAAGCCAAAAAGGAATACTTGCTTGTTTATTAAGCCCTTTTTGATTGCCTTTAACGACCTGCGCAAAAACCTCCCCATCTCGCAACCATGTTCTGACTAGCATTCTCTCCAGCATCGGGCGCGTATATTGTCCAGTGACGTCTGGCTTTATCGACCATTCAGACCATGCAGCCCTAATTTTCCCTGCTAGCGCATCGTGAATTTGCCCCGTTTTCGAAAGCGGCTGAGGCTCTACAATGATCCCCTTACCGCCAACAATGCGCTCTTCCATTTTATCGAGAATGCCAATCACCAAATCATGATTATTATCGAGCCAACGCGCTTGCTCCCGAAGCGATTGACCCGCGATTTGTGTTAACTGGTTGGCATTGCGGTTTTCTCGCCGCGCCTTATGTAATCGAGAGGGCATTGCGGCTTCATACGCTAGAATTTGCGCCCGAGAGCGTAGCCGATTTCTCGCCCATCCCGGAGAGACAACGGATATCGCCTTGTCAAGAAAATTCATTGAAACCTCGCTAACTTATAGCCGGGCGATCTGCGACTCGCCGCACTACTTTGTAAATATCGCCGCTCCCAATACTCTCGCCCCTTGATAATCTCACTGAGGTTCTCCATGGTCATTGATTGCCCGTTGAGACTAATGCTTTTCCCCTCCAGCACCGCCATTTCAGCCTCAAAGTACTTATCTAACATTTGTTTAATTTGCTCTTGGGTCATACCCAGCCTCCTGACGTTTCAGAAACAGGTACCCATGCCGAGCTAGAGGCTGGCGTAGAATCTGTTTTTTCGGGTGAAGTTTGAATAGATGGTGGTGCAATGACTGTTGATTTCGGTGCCATTAACGGATTATCGCGATTTATGTCAGGCAATTGCGCCCATTTTGGCGGATTTTCCCACTTGATTTTTTCATATCCAAGCAAAATAACTAACGCATGGGCATATACCATCAAGTCAAATGCCTCGTTAGCCCCCTTACCCGGCTTAGCCCATTTCCCGTTGCTATCGCGCTCCTCGTACGTCAACTCATCGTAGAAAGAATCATCAAGCCAGTCCGGAAAATGAATATAGTTATTACCTACCGTCTCCCGTCCTAAATGCGAAGAAATACGATCTTTTAATTCATTGGTTTGCAATAAATAAATAGGGACATCACCACGCGCTTTGGCGCGACGATCAGAGCGCTCCGTGTTATCGGGGTAAGATTTAGTGATTAGCTTGCTTTTAGCTTTACCATCACCTTTAAAGAGATATACACGACGAGCAAGCCCCTCTTTTTTGCATTTACGCCAAAATTGATAAGCGTTATCGGTCACCCCCTCTTCACCGCCGGTGTCTATCGCCATGCTATGAATGCCCATTTCAATTTCGTTACCATCTTGAAGTGGGTAGGTTTTATCGAGAACGTCAGTAATCAATACTTTCCAATCTTCCGCGTATGATGACGGGTCAATTTTTTGAGCTTCACCATCATCATTAAAGCGCAAGGAACGCGTAATATCGAAACGGTCTATTATCCAGCGCTCTCCTCTTGCGCCATAGCCAATCACTTGAACAACAAATCGACGCTTCTTGCCACCTTGCACGTCAACGGTTGCCACGAGAAAGCGCACACCATCAGGCACTACACCATAATCCCAATACTCGGCGCGCAATTTGAGATCATCACCACTTCGTTGCTCCTGGCTAATCTTTGGTAAATAGGCTTGTCCCCAGTCAGTATTAATGACTGATTTTAATGTTTCTTCACTGCCTGTTTTTTCATACTCTTGCTCAGCATTGAGTAAGTTATAAACTAACTTTTCCCATGTTTGATAAGCCGCTGCGGGGCCTTCCATCCAAAAAGAAGCAATTCGTGATTCTCTTGGCTCGCCAGTAATGGTGCCCTGACTATCAATGGATTGCCCCTCTCTAAGCCAAATCCCTTTATTATTAAGTTCCCGCTTTTGCTCTGGCTCAATGATCCCCATGCAATGAGGACATTGTAAACGCGCCGCTTTACTCCCTTTTGTTGGGTCATCGCCTTCGGAGAAGCCCACCATATTTTCACGAATGGGCAGAAAATATTCAGAGCAATGCGGACAAGGCCAATACCAGCGACGACGATCTCCACGATTATAAAGTGACAAAATACCCGTTGTTGGTGGGGCTTCATGCGGTGTTTTGGCTCGCCATTTACTGTCTGTAATTTCTCGACCGGGGGAGCTTTCTGCCAGCGTTTTCCCGGCTGACATAAAAGTGGTTGTCCGTTTTGAACCTAGCGTATAAACATCACCTTCGTTATCAACATCCTCTGTAATGCGGTCATAATCAGTAATTGCGACGAATTTATAATCTGATGATGAAAGTACATTTACCGAAGGCCAGCCAATTTTTAAATAATTGCCCGCCTTAAATGTTTTATCATGGACGTTATTATCATTACGGTGCGGGCTTAATCGCTTAGCCACTTCCCTGCTTGACCTGAATGTCCTATCTAGTCGCTTTTTGGAATGCTCCCTCGCTTTTTCTTCGGAAACTTGGACAAGTAAAAAATCGGCAGGATCACAAACAATAACGTAGACAATCCAACCATCAACAAGGCCAAGTGATTTACCTGTTCGTGCGGGGCCGACAAATATCACGGAATCATATCGGCGATCTGCCAAGCAATTCATTGGTTCAATGATGTAGGGTGTTAACGAGTCATCCCACGGAATGGAAGACCCCTCCCCCATGGGCACTCGCATGTATTTCTTAACCGCCTTTGCAATAGGCATTCTGCGCGGAGCTTTTAGTAACGCGGCAACATCTTTTCTCACACCGGACGCAGAGGCATAACGCACTGTCATTCTTCAGGCTCCTCCGCATCCAAAACCTTGCTGGCCAAAATATCACGCAACTCATCAACAATAATTTGTGCTTCTGTTAGTTGCTCGGCGTTCCAGCCTTTATCGCGCTCCAATTTGTCTGGCCATGTATCTAACACTTGGGTAATTGCTTTTACCAATACCGCCATCTCCAAATGCACATCAGCCACCGGCACCAGTTGTTTAAGTGTGGTTTCGAGCTTTATCCGTTCGTTTTCAGACTGGAACCAGTCTTTACGATCTTTCGGCAGCATTTGTGATGGGTCTTGAAAGCTATTCTTATTCGCGTCAGGGTCGGCACCAAAAAGTATTGGGCCAATA
>RWZE01000099.1_pt1 | contig 18529 bp, 31 predicted proteins | sample 2187721 | NCBI WGS metagenome assembly RWZE01 (sample SAMN10531867, study PRJNA481165) | viral metagenome | isolation source: viral particles purified by filtration and ultracentrifugation from about... | host: Nasonia giraulti 16.2 | place: USA:Tennessee | collected 2011-04-01
CCCAGAAGTGAAGGCTCACTTATAGTGAGTCTTTTTTTGTGTATAGTAAAGTAAAAAGAGGGCCTAGTTGCCCTCTAAATCGAATACCTGACATACACTTTATTACCCGGACTTACAACCCAATCCGCGTTGGTGTTGCTTTCAATTCTTATTCTTGCTTCATCTTTACTGACGTTATATTCATTAGCAAAGCGTTCAGCTGCTGCATCGATTCCAACAAACGTGGTTACTGCCTCCTTCTCAAGCATTTCTTTGTATTCTTCGTAGTGTTCTTTTGATACTATCATTTTTAATTCTCTCCCTTAATTTTATTATAATATTCGTTTAATGTAATAGCATGATCTAACTTCATGTTTCCTATTTTTGATTTACCTGTAGTGTAATCTCCTAATGTAGTTTGAGCAATACCTGTCTCTTTGCTTATTTTATAATTAGATATTTCGGATTGTAGCAATGCTTCAATATTGCTTTTTATACTCATTTATTTATCCTCCTCAACTTCTAACTTAACTATACTACGAACAACCGTATTAGTCAACCTTGTTTATTTTTATTTTTAACCAAAAAGAAAAGCGCTCATCGGCGCTTTATATTAATCATTCTTTCTAAATCCTCAAGCATCATCTTATAATTTTTATTATCGATTAACGATTTAGTTATTTTATTTAGATCATCTTCATTTAATTTTACCGCCATACTTTTTGCAACAAAGTTTACATAATCTTTTAGAGTGTTCAGGAGTTGCCTCCTTTCATTATATATCCACCTGTATGCCACCTATTTTTGCAGATACAGTAAAATACAATATAATATAGCACCTTATATATTAATAATTAAATGCCCATAAAACGCATATACGACAATGACATTACCTTATATTAAAATACAATAGAGTATAAAATAGTACGCGAATTAGATATGAAGCATTCATGTCTGTTTTAAAACTTGATGATGAAAGTTAGTTGATGTGACAGGCCTGTAATTCTTTAGTGTTCATTATTTAAAGATTTTGCCACCCATTTGCCACCATAAGTAAAAAGGGTGGCAAAGTATATTCTTAGTGATCTATCTCACTGGATATGCTTTCAAATATATCTGTTGTTTTATTTTGCATTTTTTCTGTAAGATGTAAATAGGTGTCTATCGTAATAGACGCTCTAGCATGTCCTAGTTTCTTTTGTACATCTTTTATTGGAGCATCATTCTCTAATAAGAGTGTAGCGTGTGTATGTCTAAGAGAATGGAATCCAAAAGCTATGCCGAGCTTTTCTTGGATATTAGAGCAACTCCATTTTAAACTATGAGTGGTGGTTACTGCTCCATTCTCTTTGGTACATACGAAATTACCTTCTTTCATATACTCCTCATGCTTAGATGGTTTATATTTCAGTACATTCTTTACGTAATGTTCACCGTATCGAAGTTTATTCTTTTTCTGTTGCGTCTTATGTTCTTTTAAAATATTAATCAACGTAGCACCAATCTTTATTGTACGATAGGATGAGTTGTTTTTAGGTGGGCCTATTACCCATTCTTTCTCTTTCCTGGTCATTGCTTGATCTACTTCAAGAGTACCTTCATCTAAATCTATTTTATCCCATTCTAGTGCTGCAACTTCTCCTCGTCTTAACCCGGTATGAAATCCAATTTGAAAAGGTATATAGAAAGTATTATCTTTACCAATAAAATTTAATATATCTTGTACTTGACTTAGCGTTATTACCTTTAAATCGTTTTTAGTGATTTTCCTACGCTCTTCTCTAGGTAACTTAACGTATTGCATAGGATTCTCTTTAATGAGCTTGTATGGGTATACTGCTTGCCTGAAAGCATTATTTAAAACGGAATGGAATATCGTTAATGTCTTTCTTGCAAAACCATCTCTGTGCTTATTATTAATAAATATCTGAAGTGTTTCCGGAGATACTGAACTTAATCTCATGTTCCCTATGGCTGGATTAATATGCGCTTCAATAACCATTCTATAATTATCCCAAGTATTATAGGAAAGGTTTAACTCTACATATTCCTTTAACCAAAACTGAAAATAATCAGCAACACTTGTTTTGGTCGGTTCAAAAACAGTTCCAGTGTTTTCATATTCATTAATCGCTTTTCTTAGTACACGTAGGGCTTCACTTTTTTTAGTAGCTCCTGTCGCTACTCTTTCTATCTTTTTCCGCTTACCGTTTACCGTACCTAAATCAAAATAATAATACCATTTATTACCGCGTTTTCTTACTCCGCCTTCCATGAAAAATCACTCCTAAAATTCATTTTTTCGGGCAACAGACTTTAAATTCCAAAATTTACCTAGAGCAACAGAAGCAACGAAAAGCAACAGACTTTTTATATTTTCGTTGCCACTCTAACTGTTGATGTGTATGAGTTAAAGCATATAGGGCAACAAAAGCAACAATAATTCATTAAAAGACTTAAATATCAATATATAGATATATACATATATGAAATATCTTAAACACGTATATACACATATATAAGAAAAATCTGTTGCCTTTGTTGCTTCTGTTGCTTTTATAAATCTTGAGTAAACTGAACAGCTCTCCCTAAAATTCTGGCCGGGTTTGATTCTGTTACGATGTACGGTTCGTGATCTGAATTATCTGGTACCAGCATGATTAGATCACCTTGCTTTTTTATCCGTTTAAGAGTAACTTCAGAATCGTCATTCATAATTACAGCGGCAATCTGACCATACTCCACATCAGGCTGCTCTCTTATAAGTACGTACGATCCATCAGGTATGGTAGGCTCCATTGAGTTTCCTTTAGCCTCTACGTAATATACATTCCCTGCAGGAAGATTATCAGGAGATTCATTTCTGTATCCTGATATGTTTTCTTCTGCTATTATGGGGTCCCCGCAAGCAATTACCCCTAAAATAGGAACTTGTACAGTTTTAGGTGATGCTGGAATCATATTAACTGGAGTTTCTTCAGTAAGATTTTCATTCATTAAATCCTGAAGCGAAACATTAAATATTTTAGCTATATCTGAAAGTGTTCCAGATTTAGGAGTATATCTTCCTTTTTCCCACTCACTAACTGAAGAAGAACTTTTCCTTCCTAAAAGCTGAGCCAACTCTAATTGCTCTAATCCTTTCTTAACCCTTAAATGTCTGAGGTTTTTCCCAAATACATTATTCATTATCTCGCCTCCTTTCTACATCTATTATACCACACATTTCGGTAAATATGAAATACTTTTCATATAAAAGTATCAGTTTTTCTGAATTTAACTCTTGACTTCGGTTAAACTGAAGTGTATAGTTGTATTTAACTTCGAAAGGAGATGATTAAAAAATGGCAGTCGCAGAGAAAGAAAGACTCAAAGTTCTACGAGTAAAAGCAGATCTTACTCAAGAAGAATTAGCTGATAAAGCAGGCGTTACTTCCCGCACCATCAATGCATATGAAGTTGATGTGAACAGCATGAGACGAGCTCGATATGAAACGCTCGAAAAAATTGCAGTAGCTTTAGGCGTACAAGTAGATAATATTTTTTTAGGGTAAACTTCGGTTTTTCCGAAATGACAATTTGGTTACAGCCATCAAAGGCTGGTTAGGAAATGGACTAGAAATACCTAACAAGATTATTCGAACTGAGGTGTAAACATGGAAACAGTAAACAGATTACATCCCATATCAGAAGTAGCTGAACTTTTAGGGGTTAGCAAAAATGATGCATACGATCTTGTCCGACACGGGCACATTCAGGCTTTAAAACTTGGACGTCTAAAAGTATCGACATTTGAATTAGATGATTTTATGAAAAGAAGCGCCGGAAAAGATTTTTCGGACTTAGAAAACGTAAAAGAACTTGAAAGGTGGTGAGCTATTTGACTAAAGAAATGCAACAGAAGCTAATTAAGTTTAAACAGCGTTTTGAAGATATCACATCATCAGATAATAGATCCATTAAGAAAATACGTTTAGAAGCACTACTTACAGACCTAGAGACAGCTTTTCAGATTCCGGCAGTTGGAGCTATTCGAATACAAGCTTTTAATCATACGTTCCCTGAAGTCTCAAATCTATACAGAAAAGTAAGACAGGCTCAGGTGGCTTAGGAGGTCAAAGGAATGAGAGAAAAAGATAAACTTCCAGCTTTTCTATTTGTAATTTTTTCTTTCGGTACAATAGGCGTTATATTTTTTACCTTAATTTTGTTAGAAATATATCAAATATTAAATTGAGTGTGAGGGAGTGTAAGAATAAATGGAACTGGGCGATGATAAATGGTTAAAAAAGTTAAATCAAAATTTAGATTTTCCGTGTCGAGTAGCTTTTAATCTCATATTAAAAGACGACGGAACTACAGGAATCGTAAGTATAGTAATAAAAAACAAAAGTAAACTAGAGAACCTAAAATACAGAGATGTACGAGCAATAACTTGGGGAAGTCCAGGCTCGGCTGTTCTCTCAGTCATTGAATGTAAAACGGATTTAGATTATTTAACAGAAGCAAAAAGATTACATGAAGTTTGGGGTTTTGTATTAAAAGCAAAAAACTCGTGACCGCAGGCAAGCAAATCACGAGCTAGTAAAAAATATACTATGTGTTCATTGTAACACGAAAGGATGAAATTTAAACCAATGGATGTAAATGTGAATACTCATATGAAGCAATCAGAAATTAATGGTTTATATAACGAAACGGAAGAATTAAAAAATAAACGAAAAAGACTTAAAGAAACGATTGATATGAAAGAAGATAAGATTATTAAACACATTTTAGAACATGGGAATGTACTGGCTTATAAAGACAATGAACCGCACGTCTTAACAGTAAGACATAGTGAAACGAATAAATTTGATAAGGCTAGGTTAGCGGATGATACGGGTCGAATGCAAAAGGAGCTTAATTATGTTGGCGTTGCAGAACTTGTAGAAGATAGAACGATTTCATCGGAGCAACTAGAAGAATACTTTTATCAAGAACCTAAACAAACATTAAAAGCACGTAAAGCGAAGAAGTCGGACTTAGAGATAATGTTCGGTGGTAGAAGGTGAACGAAAAGCAAATCGAAAATCAGATTAAGCAATACCTGGACAGTATTGGTGCGTGGCACATTAAAACACATGGAAATATGTTTTCCAAAGCAGGTACACCAGATGTTGTTGCATGTTTAAAAGGAAAGTTTGTAGCAATAGAAGTTAAGCAACCTGGTGGAGTGGTAAGTGCTTTACAAGCAGCACATATCGAATTAATCAAGAAAGCAGGTGGGATTGCATTTGTCGCATACAGTCTTGAAGAAACGAAGGAACATTTTGAAAGACTCAATCTTGTATGATTTTCAAAAAAAGTTATTAAACAATATCAATCCAAGTTTTCTTATTGCAGCTGAAACAGGTACAGGAAAAACAATTATGTCAATCTATCATTATTTAAAGCATGGTAATGGCGAACCGTTACTAATAGTTGTACCACCTCAAAAGAAAAAAGAAGGCGGTTGGGATCGTGACATTGAGTTTGTGAGTAATCATCACGATGTTGTGATTGAGTATGAACAATTATCTTATGGTGTTTTAGCAAAACAATGGGATAAGTTTAAAAATCACTTCGTTGTATTTGATGAGTGTCATTATATTAAAAATCCAACATCGCAAAGAGGTAAAGCTGCTTATAAGTTAACACAAAGTGCAAGCGACTTTTTACTTTTAAGTGCAACACCGAACGCTAACGGATGGATTGATACGATGAACTATTTCATTATGTTTGGTCATTACAAGAACAAAACGCAATTTTTAAAACAGCACGCAATTTATGATGACATGTTTGTTGGTAGGCCGAGACCAGTGAAAGTAGTTAGTGATTTCAAAGAAAAGGACAAGCTAAAACAGTTATACCAAACGTTTAGCATTAAGTTGTCAAAAGATGAAGCCCTAGATCTACCACCATTAATATTTGAAGATATTTATTTTAAACCTACCAAAGAATACAAAACGATTGAGAAAGATAGAGTGCTAGAAGTGGATAGTGAACTTGTACTTTATGACAGCATTAGTAAATTACAGCATGGTTTACGTTTCTATGCGAATCAAAATGACAAGCTAAAATATGCTGAAATGATCGCAGAATCAACTAACGAAAATATTGTTTTCTTCTACTATTATCAAGAAGAAAAGAACGACCTAATGAAAATAATGAAGAAGTTAAAGAAGACTGTTTATGAAGTAAGTGGTCAAAACTCACATATACCAGAAAAGTATATATGGGGCGATTTACAAAATAGCGTAACACTAGTTCAGTATATGGCCGGTAGTGCTGGGATTGAATTGCAGTATGCGAATACGGTTATTTTCTATACACCGACATATTCATACCAGGACTACGAACAAGCACTTGGTAGGTGTTACAGAAATGGCCAAGAAAAGAAAGTGACAGCATACAGATTTATGACGAAAGATACTATCGAAATGGCAATCTATGGCGCGCTTAAAAATAAGAAAGATTTTAATGAAAAGTTATTTAGGAAGGAGTTAAATGTATGAGTGAACAAATGATGATTGAAAATAAACGTATTTTAATTTTAGGTAACGAATATCGACTATCAATAATCAAAACATATCAAGAAAATTATGAAGCACTTTTATCAGACTATAACAGTTCTTTTGTAGCGGAAAAAACATTTTATTCATATGAAGGTATTGCACAAAAGACGTTCGATTGGATAAAAGAGATGAACGCTTGCAATGATCCAGAGTTACGTGAGTTTGAAAAAATAAACCAATGGGACGGAGTTGTAAGGACATGAGCAATCTACTCCAAAGAAACGAACCAAATGTAACAGAAGGTAGACATAAATATGTTGGTGGTTCAGACGTTCCAGTGATTTTAGGTTTAAGTAAGTTTAAGACACAATTTGAATTAGCAAGCGAGAAGATGGGCATAACCAAATCAGATTTTAAAGGCAACGAATATACAGCTTATGGCCATGCAATGGAACCACAAATACGTGAGTATATAAACCTTACAACTGATTATGAATTTGTGGAAACAAGCACGATTGACGAAGAAAATCACATTCGAGCTAATACAGATGGCGTTGACTATGAAGCTAAAACGTTACTTGAAATAAAGACACACGGGGCAATACCAACAATTGATATTTATAAAGCACAAATGCAGTTGTATATGTTTGCGAATGATTTAGAGCAAGGGATGCTTGCACTTTATGAAAGAGATTCCGAATTTAATCTTGAGTTTGATGAAACGAGATTAGATACAGAAATAATGGTCGAACGTGATGAAATTTATATTGAAAGTATTTTAAAAGAAATCAATTTATTTTGGCAACGTTGTGAATGGTTAAAAGAAAATCAAGGTGCAAGTGAATGGGATTATAACAATTGTTTATCCAAAAATATTTTACCTGGAGGACGAAAGCCTATGGCAAATGAGTTACAAGTTAAGACAAATAAATTTGAACCTGCTGTAGTTGAATTTAACTATGAAGAAGTAGAACAGGAACTTAATAATCTACTAAAGAAATACGAGGGATTAACGTTTACGGAAAAAGAAGCGAAAGAATGCAGAAACACATTAACTGAATTACGTAAGGTTAAAAATTCCATTGAAAAGTATAGAAAAGATACTAAGAAACAACTAACTGAACCAATTAAAGCATTTGAAGAAAAATGTAAAAAGTTAAATGAAAAAGTAAGCGAAGTAATGGATCCATTAAAAGAGCAAGCTGATGCATTTGACGAAAAACAAAAAGAAGAAAAGCGAATCAAGGTAACAGAAATTAAGGAAAGAGTAATTGAAGATTTACAACTTGCAGATGAAGTTGCTGAATTACTACTAATTGAAGATCGTTTCTTAAATAAATCTACTACTCTTAAATCTATTGAAGAAGATTTACACGAACAGGCTAATCAGTTAATTACACAAAAGCAAAATGAAGCACAAACCAAAGAGTTAATTAAGCAGCATGTAGAGATAGTGAATTTAAAAAATGATATTGAATTACTGGAATCGTCTTATTTAAGTTTAGCAGCACACCAAACAATTGATGAAATTAAAGAAATAATTGATAAAGATGCTCAAATTGCTGTTGAAAGAAAACAACAAGAAATGGATAAAGCAGAACAAGCACTTAAAGAAAAACGTCTCGCTGGTGCTAAGAAGATGAAAGAATCAATCGACCAGGAGAAAGAAGAAATTGACGATGAAGAGTTTATTGAAATTTATGAAGTGATTGGTACTGAATCACAATTAGATGCACTAGAAGAATTTATGGACCAAGAAAATATTAAATTCAAAATTGTTGAAGGAGTGGAAGAATAATATGTCAATTTTACCTAAGAACGAAAGGAAAGAAGCAAAAGAAACCCCACGTAACTTTGTTATTTTTGGTGGAACAATGCACGGAAAAACTTACTTTGCAGATGAATTTCCTAATCCATTAAATCTAAATACGGATGGAAACGCAGATATGATTGAAACACCATCTATTAATTTACGAAATGAAAGAGATGTGAAAGGTAATATCACAAAGCCAGCAAGTGAAACATTGATCCAAGCAATAACAGAACTAGAAGCAGGTAACCACACTTACGAAACAATTGTCTTAGATGTTATTGATGATATTATAACGCTTTTTGAACAAGAAATAACGGAAGAACACAATGTCAAAAATATTGGTGATATTGGTTGGGGAAAAGGTCATTCAACACAACAAATGATGGTACGAGTGCTAGTTATGAGATTGAAAGAATTAACAATGAAAACTGGTATGAACGTTCTTTATCTATCACGACTAACAACCATTGTTGAAAATGATGTCGAACAGCATGTACCTTCACTACCGCTTAAATGGATGAACATCATTAACGGAAATAGTGATTATACAATTCTTTGTCGTAAAGTAGGTAAAAATTATATTCGTAGAGCAGTGGACAAGCGTAAGAACTTTGATAGAGAAAAAGTTGATGATGAACGTATCTTAAATTTATTAGATACTGTTTCGGGTGCTTTTGAAAAATCACGAAAAACAAGTAAAAAAGCACAAGACGAGATTGTAAAAGAACAAGAAAAACAGCAGGAAGTAGAACAACTTGCAAAACAACAAGAACGTAATCAGCAATTGAAAGAGGACGAATCTAAGGAAGAAGCTACTGAAGAGACTGCTAAAAACGGTACTGAAACAGAAGAAACAAAAGAAGATAAACCTGCTCCACGTCGTAGACGTAGAAGGGCAGTAGCGAATGAGTAATTCACCTTGTGAGTATTGCCAAGAAGGCAATCGAAAATGGTTAAACTCAGGCGATAATCGTATGAGGTTTAAATTAGTTAGTAAAAAGGATAGTGGTAGTCCGTATAAAAAGTTACGCTTACGTGTTCATTGGAATAGTTGGAAATTGATAAGAGAAATGGACACGAAAAGAAGTAGTACTTTTAGCATTAACTACTGTCCGATGTGTGCAAGAGATTTAAATAAATCGAAATTTTAAATTTAAAGGAGAATGATTAATTATGAGTTTAATGGATGCAGCAGCACAAATTTTAGCAGATGGGTTTGACGTAAAGAAAGGTGCAGTTTCAGACTTTGAGGATTTACCGGAAGGGACGTATGAAGCATTATTAGAAAACGTTGAATGGAGAACGTCTGATAGTGGCTTTGAATGGTTATCACTTCAATTTGAAATTTTATCAGAAGGTTTTGAGGGACGTAAATATTTTGGAATGATCGCATTTAATAACGAGAAATTTTTAAATATGAATATCAAATTAGCGTTACGTGTAGCTGGTGCAGTGAACGTTGAGTTATCAGCAGAGGACTTTGAAACCCCAGAAACAAGTTTAGTCGAAGCTTTTCAAGATGGTTTAGGAATGGAAGTAGACCTTACATTAACAAACTGGAAAAGTAAAAAGACGGGAAAAAGCGGTCAAAACTTTATCGCAGATGAACCGCAGTTCGAATAATGTTTACTTTTTATGAGTTTATCGTTGATAGACCAGGCAATTGGAAAATTCATTTTTTACAAGATAACGAAATAAAAACAGTTAAAGACAAGGGCGCTTTAGAGCGCCTTTTGTCTAAAATAAACTTTCTTGTCGGTTTTGATAACTATGCGTATTGCGACAAATTAATTGCCAGTGTGTTAAAAGGTATAAATCCATACGAAACATTACAAAAAATAAACACAAATAAACGAGTGTCGTTTAGGTTGGAAAGTCCAATCACAATTGATTTAAAACAAGAATTAAGAACACTTGAATTAGATGAAGCAAAATTAAATTTAGGCCTTAGCAGTGATCATGATTCTTTACAAACAATGAAAACAATATTTGAAGCTAGAGAAGATTATTTCACCACTAAATTTGAAGTGGTAAAAGAATTTAATTTAAAACCTACTTCATTGAAAAGTACACAATTGGGTTTAGCTGGTGATGTATTAAAGACAAGAAAAGGTACAGATAGAGAAAGACTTAATATTCATTATGATGATAATTTACAGGTTAAAGAATTACCGAAATCTTTATTAGATTTTTATGAAGATATACAAGATCGTTTTAAAAAAGGTGAAGACTTTAAAAATCTAGAGAAGGAGAAATTCACTTTAAAATTAGCGGATGTTGAACACATCTATGGTTTTGGTGGTTTGCATGCTGCTAAAGAAGGTTATGTAGGTGAGGGTTATTTCATGCAGATAGACGTTAAGTCATATTATCCTACCTTGATATTAAATAACTCGTTTTTAAGCTCACATGCGCTAGATGACTACAAAAGGATATATAACACTAGAAAAGAATTACAAGTTAATAACGATAAGAAAGAACAAGCATACAAGCTAATAACCAATATTGTTTATGGTGGATTAAAAGCTCAGTGGAGCAAGCTATACAATCCACAAATGAGCAATAACGTTGTTGTTAATGGACAACTTATTCTGACACATTTAATTGTACTTTTAGATAGCTTTTGTGAACTAATCCAAACGAACACAGATGGTTTAATCATTAAGTATGAACCAGTTATGAAAGATAGCATATTAAAAATAGTTAAGTTATTCGAGCGGCACTATTCACTAGAATTTGCAATTGATTATATTAACAAAATAGCACAACGCGATGTAAATAATTATGTTGTTCGTTATGACAATGGAAGGTTAAATGCGGTTGGACGTTTTAAAAATTATGACGGTGGAGACTTTGAACGAAACAGTTTAATGATCATTGATAAAGCATTAGTAGATTATTATATAAACGGAATTAAACCTAATAGAACGATTATTAATGAATGGAAAGCTAACAGGTTAGAGTTATTCCAAAACGTCGTAAAAGCAGGTAGTTTTGATGGAATGGCACAAGAAATAAAAGAAGATACGTTATTTAAGGGTACTTACACTAGTGATTTTAAAGACTTACCAAAAATAAATAGAGTATTTGCTACAAATGACAAATACTTAGGGGCTATTTACAAGACAAAAGAGGGTGCTGAAAAGAAATATACAAAGGTTCCTTACACATCCGAAAATTGTATTGTTTGGAACAATGAGTTAAGCAAATTAAATAGACGGAAAATATCACTTAATTGGTATATAAAAGAAGTTGAAAAGTGGGTGTTTTAAATATTTGATAGATTGCGAGGAGTTGACCATGCTAACAACGTGTATTGATTGTGGTAAAGAAAAGAAACCAACGTTTTTGACGCAAAGTTTCCAGTGTGATATTTGTTATCAAAATTTAATTTTAAGATTAAGTAAGATTGCACCTAAAAAGGAATACATGTCCAAACGAGATAAGATAAAAATGTTATTAAACAAAGGCAAAACTGTAAAAGAAATTTCAAAAGAGATAGAATGCCATATCAATTATGTATACGAGATCAAAAGGAAATTAGCACAATGAAATACCACGAAGCTAAATCAAGCCTTAGACACGCTTTAAATCATCAGCAGACTATTAGTATTAAAAAGTTAGGTTTGCTCCTACGTTCGCTGAATATGAGTTTAGAGGGCAATACGGTAGATAAAGAGATTGAGTATTTAAAAGGCGAGATAAAGAAACTGTCGAAAGAAAATAGAAGATTGAAAAGGATGTGTAAATGTGAGTAAAAAAGTAGTTTTAACACAGGAACAGGCAGATGAAATAGAACTACAAAAGAAGGATTTTAGCAAATTCGATGACATAGTTACCAGAAGGATTTTAACATCAGATATTAATGGTTATTACAATAAAACATTTCACAGTATATCTGTAGACGATTTAATTAAGGCTTTATACATCGGTTATGAAGTGGAGCCAGAGTTCAAGGTTGGGGATTGGGTAATTGATGAAGAATATGGATTCATTGGTCAGATAACCGAAATTGAAGGTAATAGTATATGGGCTTATTGGGATGACGATAACAAGGAAATGAGAATCCGCAAAGAAGATTTAAGACACGCCACGCCAGAAGAAATAGCAAAAGAAAAAGAGCGTAGATGGTGGAAATCACATAATCTTGATGTGTGGGAGTTAAAAATCAACGATATGATTTATTCGAAAGTCACAAAAACGTATGACGAGGTTGTCTTTGTTTTTAGAAGTGGCTCAGTAAACTTAAAAGGTACAACACCAAACGATTTCAATCAATATGGCGTGAATACTGTTCCAAAAGAAGAACTAAATAATCATAATTTTAAAGTTATCTGTTTTGCTGAAGATAGAAAGGACGTGTAAACATGCAAAAAGAATACGCACTGTACAAAGGCGAGGAATTGCTTCGATTAGGCACGCTAAAGGAAATAGCAGAAGCTGAAAATGTACAAGTAAAAACAATCCAATTTTATATGACACCTACTTATAAGCGTAGAATCGGAAAACGTAAAAACGCTAGAAATTATAGAGAGGTTGTGTGCTTGGATGAGTGATAAAGAACGGTTAGAAGAGATTGAAAGATTGATTGAACATAGAGATGAGCACATGAACAACGATTGTGATTACTCAAACGCAGACCAATATGTGCACCTATTAAGCGATGAAGGTCATATAGATTTTCTTGTTAAACAAAACAAGCGTTATCGTGAATTACTAGATAGAATTTTAGAGTTGCAACTTTATATTAATTATTCAGAAGCAGAACTTTACGAAGAAGTATTAAAAATAATGGATGAATACTTGGGTTTGGAGAGTGAATCAAAATGATCTGTCCAGTGTGTAATGAAAATATAAGTCACTATCAAAACTACGAGATTATTAATAGTAAACGGGTTCATATTGAATGTTACCAGGAGGATAATAACAATGATTAATATCGGTTTTAAAAGACTAACAGACGATGCAATTATACCAACAAAAGCACATGCAACAGATAGCGGTTTTGATTTGTTTGCGAATGAGGCTGTAATTATTGAACCTGGAGAAACAAAACTTATTAAAACAGGAATTGCAATATTATTACCACCTGAATATGAAGCACAAGTTAGACCACGTTCAGGAATTACTAGTAAAACCAAATTAAGAGTGCAATTAGGTACGATTGATAATTTATATACAGGTGAGGTTGGGATTATCGTTGATAATATAGCGCATTTTGAAGGAACGGACTTTTTAGCAGAATCGATTGACGGTGAAATAAATACATCACAATCTTATAACACACGTCAACCTGCCTATTATATTAGACGTGGCGACAAACTAGCACAACTAGTCATAGCACGAGTTCCAATTATACAAACTTATGAGATTGATAATCTACCAGTCACAGAACGTGGTGCTAATGGATTTGGCAGTAGTGGGTATTAAAAAGTGTCGGTTAAATGCCGACACTTAGGTGTTTTAATTAACTTCTTTAATCAAGATTTCTACTAACTTATCTAAATCTATTGTAGGAATAAGGACTGTATCGTCACTAACTGAACGTATCTGTTCAGTTGTAGGAAATGCTCTTTTGCCAGTTTTAAGATTTTCAACATACTTAATTCGACGGTTTCCAACAGTACTTGTACAAACTAAAAATTCAACTTCATTACTGTGAATAACTGAAAAGTTGACTCTAGAATTATGTAATTTTGTAGTAGGCAATTAATACAACTCCTTATAATATTTACTAACTATTATACCATACCAAAGACAGAAAAGAGGTGATCGCTTGCTAAAATACATTGAACTGGATGGAAAGGTACCTAAACACGATTTTCGAACATTTTCGACAGATCATAAAAACTATGACGATGCGGGTGTTTTATTAAATAAAGATATTATTGTAGTAGACTTTGATGATTATACTGATATTGGACAAATTTTATATAATCAATATCCTACATTAAAAGTAAATACGACAAGAGGATTTCATTTATGGTACAAGAAACCAAAAGCGGAAAATATAAAAACTCCTTTTAGAAACTATACCAATAAATTAACTTTGTCTGGTGCGAAGGTAGATTATAAAACTGGTAACAGGTCACAAGCTACCATTAAACAAAACGGTAAATTACGACCTATGGAGAACAATCATTACTTTGATAATATGAGTAATTTGCCAGAACTACCGCTTCTGCTTTATCCATCAAAGCTAAAACATGATATATATAATTTAGATGATGGAGAAGGTCGTAACAGTCATTTATACAGTCATTTGTTATCGAGTTTGGAACAGTATGAAATGGACGATGAAACATTAAATGATTTAGCAATTTTTATCAATAACAATATTTTTGCTAAGCCGCTTCAAGAAACGGAATTACATAACACAATTAATAGTGTTAAGACAAAGAAACCAACACCAGGTAAACAAAAGTACCTAGATGCAAAAGATGTCATTATGACAAGTGAGGTGTTAGTTGAACGATTAGATATACATTTATTTAGGGGAAAGTTATTTTTTAAACAAGACGATCATTTTATATATGATAATAATTTGCTCCTTAGAGCAATTGATAGATTGATACAATTGAAACCAAGTCAACATAAACAGTTACTTGATTTATTTCAAATTAAATCGACTTTACAAGATGAAGATGATTTACCGGTACAGTTTTCGAATGGATATGTACTTTATGATAATGAAATGGTGGAAGTGGATCCAGGCTTTACACCGTATTATTTAAACATTGATTATAAAGAGGATGCCTATGATGAACATGTAGACCAATTCCTTGATTGGTTTACATGCAACCGTAAAGATTTACGTAATGTTATAGAAGAAATGTTTGGCCATGTTTTAATGACGAAAGGATTTCCGCATAAGTCATTCTTCTTTTGGGGTGAATCAGGTAGTAATGGTAAATCCACATTAATTAAGATGCTGCAGTCATTTGCTGATGGATTACACACGAATGTACCATTAGATAAATTTGAAGATGATACAAGTGTCCATTCATTAATCGGTACATTATTAAATGTGGCAGATGATATTGATGCTAGTTATTTGGATAAGTCTAGTAATTTTAAAACGATTGCATCAGGAGATCCAGTACTTGTAAGACCAATATATTCTAGTGCTGTATCTTTTAATAATAAAGCAACACTTGTTTTTACGTGTAATGAGCTACCTGTTTTTAAAGATAAGAGTGGTGGTATTAAACGTCGTATGCAGATTATACCTTGTGATGCGGTCGTAAAAGAACGTGATGTAAATATTGACGAGAAATTATCTAGTCCAAATGCTAAATCCTACCTTCTTAACCTAGCGCTTGCGGGAGTAGAAAGGATTATTAAGAATGGTGATCTAACAAAATCAGAAACAATAGAAGATGTTACAAGACAATATTTTGTACAGTCTGATAGTGTAATAGCTTTCTTAGATGAACATGATATAAACGATAAAGTAAAAAAAGATGCGTATAGAATCTATGTTGCTTACTGTGAGGAATACGGTCTTAATGCTGTTGGTAATACGGAATTTGGTAGGCGATGTAAAGGTTATGGTTACGGAGAAAGGCAAGTAAGGATTGATGGAAAGCGTGTTAGAAAGTACGTAAAAGATTAGGTGTCACTAGATGATGTCTTAAGAATAGCAATATATCCTGTGACACTTACAAACATTATTACATCAATGGTTTGTCTATATTTTATGAGAATAGGTGTCACTAGATACAAAATACATCCTGTGACAGTCACGAGACCTTATTATATATACCTTTATAGTATTATTTATTCTTATGTCACTAGATAAAGATAATATATATAAAATAAAAATAAAAATAGAAGAAAAAAAAAGAAGAATAATAAAAATATAAAAGTTATTTCCAAAACATCTAGTGACAACTTACAAATGGTTGATGTATATGGTTTAGTAGTCGTTTTAATCTGGTGACACTATCCCGTGACACTATCAAGAATGAGGTGATCAAAATTGTACGAATGGTTGCTTGATTATCAAGAGTTAGTAAATGAAATTGATTATTTAGAGTTTCAGTTAAACAGAAATAAGAGAGAGTTAAAACGCTGGAACTATGGAGATTTACAGGATGTAAAGATTGCAGAAGGTGCGATTGCATCGACATTAGAAGAAAGAATAGCAGCAATGGAACACGAACTTGCTCATAAAATGAATGATTTGTATGATACCAAGAAACTTATTAATACATTTAAAGGTTTAGAAAATCAAATACTTTATTATAAATACGTTGAGGGTATGACATTGGAAGAGACTGCAACCGAATTAAATTATAGTAATAGTTATATTTATAAGAAGCACGCTGAGATGATGAAACGGATTGATTTTGCACATAAATTGAACTGTCACTTTACTTGCACATAGTAATACGAATGGTATCTATTGAAAATCTATTTTATATTGGTACTGTAGACAATTTAATCAATAAGCTTTCTAAACAATATTATGTAAGCATGATTAGTCTATATAACGTTATTGTATTGGTGACTGCAGAAACAGTTGCCAAAATATGATTTAATCAGTGAGCGGTACTTGCGGAAACAAGTGCTGCTCAAATTAATTTGATAATATTTACCAACTGTCCGATAATGTAAATATATAAATTATGGGGGTTGGTTAGGATGAGAAAGTATATCTTATTATTAATAGCTGCTATATTTTTGATGGCATGCGGAAGTAATGAAGAAGTAGAAAAACAAGAAGAAACAGAAGATGTCGAAGAAGAATTAGAAGAAGAGGTTGTTGAAGAGATTGATGAAGTGGAAGATTACGACTATGACTTTGACTTTGAGTTGACCGAAAGAGAACAAATGATTGAAAATATATTAGATTTAATTGATGAAGGGTTAGCTTTTGATACAGGCTCATATGTAAAGGGGGACATACCAAAAGGAGAGTATGTTTTCGTTACTTTTGATGGTAGTGGTAGTTATTATTCCGAAGAAGATAGTTCAGGAAACATAATAGATAACGAGAACTTTGAAAGTTTTGGATATGTTGAAGTGCATGAAGCAGGAAACATTCAAAGTGACGGAGCATTAATAGGTGTAGATTCATTGGATGATCTGGATGTAACAGGGGCAAAAGAGCTTTACGAAGTTTTAAATGAAGTAGAGGAATATGAAGATTCGGGATGGTATAAGGTTGGCATAGATATTGAACCAGGAGAGTATACAATAGAAAGTTATGGTACGGGTTACGTGGCTTCTATGAGTGGTCCTGTTGGTAATAATAGTATTAACCAAAATGAAAATTTCGAAGGTAGATACTCCATTAACTTAAACGAAGGGGACTATCTTGTTGTTTCGAGAGCGACCATAGCCGAATAATAATAACATAAATGAGGTGATACATATTAATCAATTAATTGAATGTGACTCATGTAATAAACATATAGCAAGTAGTCAGGTGCAATTAAAGGACACAACCTTTAAGCCAGGTAAACAAAAGAGAACATGGCAATGTCCATATTGTAATGCAGAACATTTAGTGATAGTTACTGATAAGAGATCTAGACGTATGATGAAAGAGAATAAAGAAGATCGTGAACGCATTGCAGGTATCCATAGGAAAGCAAAACTATTAACGGATGCTGGTAACTTATCTAAGGAACAGGCTGATAAGAACTTACAGCATATAGAATCTATTGGCAAACGTATAGATGAACGTACCAAAGAATTAGATGCGCGGTCTAGGAAGTTGATGGATGAGTACATACTTTCTTTAAAGGTAGACTGATCATTCATGAACATAAAGAAACGATGTAATAAGATTGGTTGTAAAGAGTTCATAAGTATTAGCGAAACATATTGTACTAAGCATAAGAATCATAACTATAAACAATATGAACAGATAAGAACTTCAACTCAAGAAGGAAGAGAGTATAAACGATTCTATGATACTAAAGAGTGGAAGTCCTTACGATATCAAGTGCTACTTGATTGTGGATTCATTTGTGAGATATGCGGAATCAAAGAAGCGACAATTGGTGACCATATTATACCGACTAAAGTTAGATGGTATTTAAGGTTAGATAGAAAGAATGTGCAAGGAGTTTGTCCAGAATGTCATAACAAGAAAACGGAAGAGGACAAAAAGGTATATAATATCTGACCCCCCATTCAAAATGAACCCTTGGTATATAAGAATCTAAGGACGGTGCTTTTTTACTTGTTT
>RWZE01000102.1_pt1 | contig 17793 bp, 21 predicted proteins | sample 2187721 | NCBI WGS metagenome assembly RWZE01 (sample SAMN10531867, study PRJNA481165) | viral metagenome | isolation source: viral particles purified by filtration and ultracentrifugation from about... | host: Nasonia giraulti 16.2 | place: USA:Tennessee | collected 2011-04-01
AGAGCGTGCTTAACATAAATAACCTAAGATAGGCTTCTTTAATTATGCCTATTTTAGCATAAATAGGAGGAAAATGTAATGGCGGTTATTAAACCTTATACAAAAAAAGATGGTACACAAGCATATATGTTCAACGTATATATCGGCGTTGACCCAAGAACAGGAAAAAAGAAGCGAACTACTAGACGTGGATTTGCAACTGAGAAAGAAGCAAGAATAGCTCTTGCGCGATTTGAAATAGATATTTTAGAGAATGATCCGTTTGAAGATATCGAGATAGAAGTAAAAAAAACTTATGAAGAAGTTTATTGGAGTTGGTATGAAGAATATAAAACCACTGTTAAGCCTTCTAGTTTGTTAAAAAATGAAAGATTGTTTAAAAATCATATATTACCTGCTTTTGGTAATAAATATATTGATGAAATCACACCTTTAATGTGCCAAGAACAAATGAATATATGGCATGAAAAATTAGTTAGAGCTAGAGAGCTGATGAATTATACTGGATTAATTTTTGATTATGCTATGAGATTCCAAATTATCACGATTAACCCAACTAAATTAATTAGAAAACCTATTCGAAAAAAAGAAGTCAAAGAAGATGAAGATTTAAACTTTTATGATAAAGAGGAACTTAAAGAGTTTCTAGCAACCGCAGAGAATGCTTCAAACTTTAGAGCATATGTTTATTTTAGATTATTGGCTTTCACAGGTATAAGAAAAGGCGAATCCCTTGCCTTAAATTGGTCTGACATTGATTTTAAGGCTAAGACATTAAATATAAATAAAGCAGTTAGTCGTAAAGAAACAGGACTATATATCGATACTCCTAAAACACCTTCATCTATCCGTAGAATCTCACTTGATAGCAAGACATTAGAAATATTAAATGAATTTAAAGAAGTGTCTAACGGGAAATTTGATGAGTTGATTTTTAAAAGTAAGTCAAATGGCATACTATCACAATCAAAGCCTAGAAAGTGGCTTTTAGTCATTCAAAATGAAATAGATAAAAATAAAGAAAACAAAATGAAGCGAATTACAGTTCACGGGTTTAGACATACTCATGCCTCTCTCCTATTTGAATCAGGTGCCAGTATCAAAGATGTACAGGTTCGCTTAGGACATTCTGATATACAAACGACAATGGATATTTATACCCACGTCTCAAAAGCGGCTAAAGAAAAACTAGCTGAAAAATTCAACTCTTTTATAGACTTCTAATGTTATCTTATTTTCAACGTTTTCCATAAAAACAACGAAATTGAATACCCTATTGAATACCCCGACCATGAAAAACTACGAATTATTGCGAATTTTAAAATTTATCAAAACCACAAAAAAAGAGTTATAAACGTTGATATAAAGACGTTTATAACTCTTTACGCAATATTGCGAAAACTTCTTGTTTTTACTCAATGGAAGCGGCGGGATTTGGAATAACATGTAATTAGCAATACTTTCAGAGAAATGAATACCCGTATGAATACCCATTAAATATTCTAAACAAATAAATAACTAAAGTTATTATTTAAAATTGTTATGTTAATATTCTGTTCGTCTTGACAAACACAAACAAACGTTCGTATAATATCACTAACAAATATACGAGGTGATTTATATGATAAACAATCCAACTGGAATAGTAGATAAGATAAAGCTAGTAACTTCTTTCCCAGATATGTTGGTTAGGTTTTCTTTGGTTGTTGGTGATGAAACTATTAATTGTATTTGCGGTGATACTTCTATATGTAACTCGTTACTGTTCTTAGAAGATGGTAAAACTGAGGTTGCTTTATTTGGTATTTACAATAGTAGGAAACAACTAGTCGTTAAGAAGATGTTTATCAAGAATCCTACGTCGTTTGAGAAAGAATTTGCGATGGGCGGTGCTGTTTAACATGTTTTCAAATGAACAATATTTCAACTATGATGATGAACCTAAAAATGACTACTTATGTATTGATATGAAGTCTTTTTATGCTTCCGTTGAATGTGTAGAGCGAGGTTTACACCCTCTTAAAACATTGCTAGTTGTAATGAGTGGTGGAGATTCTCCTGGGGGTTTAGCTTTGGCAGCATCCCCTCTTGCTAAAAAAGAGTTAGGTATCACTAATGTAACTAGAAATTTTGAAATACCTAACCATCCTAAACTAATTAAAGCTCCTCCAAGAATGAATCTTTATATAAAAGTAAACATGAAAATAAACGATATTTTAAGACGGTACGTTGGTGATGACGATATCTTAGTTTATTCTATTGATGAAACGTTCGTTAGAATTGAAGCTTCAAAACGATTGTTTCAAATGAATGCTTACGAATTTGCACAACAATTTATGAGAGACATTTACCACGAAACAGGCCTGTTCTGCACTATCGGAATAGGTGATAATATGCTCTTAAGTAAGTTGGCTTTAGACAATGGAGCAAAGCATAACCGTGACATGATTGCTACGTGGCGTTACAAAGATGTACCCAATACCGTTTGGAAAATACCAAACATGACTGACTTTTGGGGGATTAATAAAAGAACTCAAAAAACTTTAAATAATAAAGGGATTTATTCAATTTATGATCTAGCTCATTATGACTTCTTCCAATTAAAAGACTCCTTAGGAATTGTTGGTGCTCAATTGGTAGCTCACGCATGGGGAATCGATAGAACTGATATATCTGATAGGTATAAACCTAAATCAAAAAGCATTGGAAACAGTCAAGTTTTAATGAAAGACTACACGAATGTCAATGAGACGAAAATAGTATTAAGAGAAATAGCTGAACAAGTTGCTACAAGACTGAGAAAACAACATTATAAAACGTCTTGTATTCATGTGGCTGTTGGTTATTCTAGACTTGAAAATGAAAAAGGATTTTCAAGGCAGATGTCAGTACCTAAAACTAACTCATCAAAAGAGATAGTTAATTATTGTATGACTCTCTTTGATAAGTTCTATAATGGTTCCACCGTGAGAAATCTTTCTGTTAATTGTTCTAAGTTAGAATCAACTGATGTTCTGCAACTTAATTTATTTGAAAAACCTGATAAGACTATTAACAATGAAACACTTGATAATTCTATAGATACAATTAGAAATAGATTTGGTTTCGGTTCGATTGTTCATGCTAGTAGTTTATTAGATGGTGCAACAGCAATAAATAGAAGTAATTTAGTTGGTGGTCATGCTGGAGGAATGGATGGTTTAAGTAATGGATTGGGATAAATTGTACTGGAATGAGTTCTATAATTTAGTTGAGAAATTCGAGAATGAAGTTATAAGTCACGATGAATTTATAAGCGAATTAAATGAGTATGAAGAACATGCTGTTGATGCGGTTGGTGAGGAAGTATTTAATTACTGGATAAACATTAAATCTGATTACATTGCTTTAAAGAAATTCAATAGGAATAAGAATCAAGTAACTCTGTTTTAAATCTTTTTAAATCTTCACTTTTTATAACTAATGATATATAATTTATCTATTATATATTAGGAGCAAAAAAATGAAATTATACGTCGATGAATCCGGCTCTATAACAACCGTTAATAATGAAAGAAATCGTTATTTTGTTATAACGTATATTGAAACAGATGAACCTAGTAAAGTTGCGTCTGTTTTCAGGAGAGTCAAAAAGAACTACATTAAGCATAACCCGCAACACAACTTTGATGTAAAAAAAGAAATAAAAGGTTCTGAAATGCCTAACGATTTTAAAACCATTATTTTCCAAGAACTTTCTGAAAAATGTAATATCAAAGCACATTACATAATATTTGATAATTGGAATGCTGTAGATAGACTTCGAAATAAACCTTCAGTTGCTTTCAATTACTTAACTTTTTTGAAAACTAGATCCGCAATGAGAGGTTTGAGAAGTGGTTTTGATTTACATTTAAAGTTGGACAATAGAAACTGCGCAGTTTACGGATTACATAGTTTACAAGAATATCTTGAAATTGAGTTTTGTTTAAAAACATCTAAATGTAGTAATGTTTATGTTAAATATCACGACTCCGATAAAAAGGAATTAATTCAAATTGCTGATATATTTTCTAACACTTTATATAAAACTTGTAAATATCACGGAAAAGAACATCCTAAGTTGATTAAGCATTACGAGAACAATAAGGCAATTTGCAACATTTTTCCTAAAGGACACCAAGAATTTTTTCCAGCAAAACTTTGTGAATTCGATTTTATTAATTGACAACCTATACTCAATAGATTATTATTTACTTATTAGATATACAAATAAATCTTACAAGTGTCGCAAACGGAATACATGTAAGCTGCCTATGTTGGTAGTCGCCTTGTAAGTTTGGTATCTTATAAAAAATAGACTTTATAGTCTTTTTTTTTGAAAAAATCTTTTATTTAATTTGAAGGATATTACAAAAAGACCTCTAACCAATTTAGGCTAGAGGTTTTTTCACGCTTTCATTTAAAACAGGAGTTACTTTTAACATACGACGAATTATTTAAAATCTCCCCAAGCGGTTCCTTTATGTCTTACTGGTAAAAATAGTTTATCTCCTGTAAATCCAGTGTAAACAACCCAAACATAAGTACCGTCATTAATCCAACCATCATAATTAATTCTTTCTCTTGCTGGTAGTGTCCCTCCTTTAGGAGCATTCAAACCATAATTCCCCACTCTAACTTGAATAGGTTCACTACCATTAACAAATGTACCTTTTTCAGCTGTAAAGCCTTTTGGTAGAGTGTTATTTGGTTTAGGTGTCGGCTTACTAGGTTGAGGTTGTGGTTTTGAAGGTACGTTTGCACTATTATTGCTAATACCATTCTCAACGTCTTTCTTAAATTGAGCTTTGCTGATTCCCCATTTTTCTAAATAAGGATATGGGTCAACGTGGTCAGTTCCATTATTCGGTTGATGTCTTCTGCAATAGTCGTGCGTGTTAATACCTATTTCTCCACTATCTAGTTTTTTAGGTATTTTAGCTTCATCTGCCAATGTTCTTAAAAGCTCAACATAGATTCGATAATCTTTTAAAAACTCTTCTTTGGTTTTATGTGATTCAATGATTTCCACCGCTGCATAAGTCCACATGTTCCAATCTCCACCAACATCATAAGCGCCACGACCTGTAGGAGCAACTTGAATAATACGACCATTCCCAACAACATGAGTAAAGAAAGCTACAGGTCTGTTGTTGTATTGATTATCTGCTTCATTTTGAGCTGTTGAATATGGATTCCCTGTTGAATGTGGGTGTATTTGTCCATAAGGCGGATAACCTACTAAAGGTGTGTCTGTTCTTAATTTTTTCTCGATTTTTGGTAATGCCATTAAACTCACTCCTATTTTATTTATAAAAATAGCCCTCAATTAATGAGAGCTACTTATTTTTATTGTAATTTTGATTCGATACACCTAACACTGTTCCTAGAAACACTCCCACGGCTGTAATAATCGTTACCGCTAAGTCTGTTTGTGTCCAACCAACAGATACACCTACAGTACCAACTAACGTGGCTACTGCTGGAATAACAATCATTGCAATCCATTTTAATTTGTCATAAGTTTTGTTATTCATTATTTTTCTCCATTTCTAAATAAAGTTTTTATTTGTTCATCATGACTGACTAACTTTTCACTGTGATTATCTAGTCGCTCATCATGTTTCTTTAAAACATCATGAATTTCTGCTCTGTCTGTTTTACTTGCTTCTAAATCACGATTGAGCAAATCTAAGCTGTGACTCATTTTAGTTAGATTTTCAGTTATTTGAGTAAAATTTGATAATACTGGTTTAACTAAAAAAGCGCCAAGACTTATTATCGTCATGACTGCTCCCGCGTAAACAGCTATTTCTTTAACATCTAACATCTACATTTTTACCACCTTTTCTTATAATTTAAGTATTAATTAAGCCGCTTAGCCAAAAATTACCAAATTCTCCCGTTATAACGTCAGCTGCTGGAACATTTATTTTTCCTCTCTTAACTACAAATCTATCTACTTCAGATATTTTAGATGGAACAATTGCTCCTCTTGTAAATGTAAAACGACATTGCTCGTCTAGTTTAGTCATTGGTAACCCATTGTTATAAAATTTAACAACAAATTGTCTATCTGACACACTAATGATTTTCAAATCATATCCGATTCCACTAAACGATTGTACTTGTAATGGAGAATACGTATCGTTGTTAATAGGAATATGAGTCACTGTTATATTTCCAGTAATTGAATCAAAATTTACAGTGGGCATATTAAGATTATTACTATTAATTTCAAATTTATCATTTTTGAAAAAAGCAGAGCCATTTAATTGAGAGTAAGTAAGCACATATGTTTCTATATCTGTCCATGATGTTCTGAATTCATTAGCGTTCGGAAAATTGCCATAATTAGGCATTTGCGTTATTTCTGGTGGGCGATTTGTTCCATCGTTAATCTTAGGATGTTTTATGGTTAAACCTGATAAATTATTTCGTTGTTCTACTTTTATCAAATTTTTAATATCATCGCTTACGTAAACAACTGTTCCATCTCCTTTAACTACTATATCTAAATCTTTATAAAAATAGATATCACAATAGTTAACACCTACACTTGCTCCTGCTGTGTAACCAATAGAACTCATATATTCATCATTCGTTACTGAAAATGTACCTACTTTATTTCCTGGGAAGTCAAAGTTAATACGCAAAGCGTTACCTACAACTTCAATATTTTTTATATTTAAGTTTTGATGAGTATTGTCAGTTATTATTTCCCAAGATTCGTCTTTTGTACTTTTCCTAATAACACCAAAAACGGATGTAACACTTCTATTGACTGCAGTTTTTATCCGTTCGTTATTATTATTTTCTAATTTTGTTAACCTAACATTTAATTTTTCTTCGCCATTTCTAGCTTCAATAATTTCACTTAACAATAAACCTCCAGGATCTACTGATTCTAATATATGTCTAATTGATTCAAACCAAATATCAAAATTTTGTTGTTGCTCAATAATTTGTTTATTAAAATCAATGATAATTTGTTCTAACTCTTTTTTAGCATCTGTATTAATTTGTAAGAATACATCCAATACTTCTTCTAAACGAATAATGTAAGGTTCTGCGTTCATACATTTAGATTCGATACTAGGAATAATGTCATAAGAAAAATTTTGGGTTGTATCAACTAAGTTATCTTTTTCATCCATGATTTTAAAATATGCAAAGTTAATTCTCACTGGTTTTTGCATATCATGTTCATTCATTGTATAAACAATTTTTCCGTTTTCAATAACTTCAGCATATTGCTCAACAGGAGCAAATCTATCAAAATAGGTACAAAAAAGAACCTTGCGATTTTTTAGGTCATAAGGTTCTCCGTTTCCGTCTACAATGTTAAAGCCTAATACTTCTGAGTTAACATTGTTTTGTCTAACCTGAATTAACCCAATATTATTTCTTTCTGTTGTAGATAAAGTGCCTACCCATTTTATTTTTTTTACCATAAAATACCTCCTTTAAAAATTAATGAATTCTCTTGGATTAATAAAGTCATTCTCTCCGCCAACTGGCCAACCATTTTGATATGACTTCATAAACTGAAAATGTAAATGCGGACCAGTAACTGGACCTGTAGCACCTTCTAATCCTATTTGTTGACCTTGGTTCACTTGTTGACCAACTTGCACATCTATTCGACTTAAATGTGCATACCCAGTATATAGGCCATCTGGGTGTTTTATGACGACATAATTACCATACCAGTCCCAATGATTAGCACCAGCTTGAACTACCTTGCCTTCGTTACTCGCTAATATCGGAGAACCTCCACCGTTTGCTAAATCAATAGCATTGTGGAATTCCGGTGTGTATGGCGGAAAAGGACTAGGTCTCCAACCGAATTCGCTTGTCACGGTATATTGATTCATCGGTTTAATATAATTATCATTAGCTGGTTGTTTTAAATCTTTAAATTTATCAAACCAACGTTGTGCATAAACTTCACGTTCCGGATGAGCAGCGGCAGGTCTTTCAAAATTCAATTCAAAAGCATTAGCAGCAGTTTTAGGGTCTGCTAATCGTTTGAATGCATTAACACTTGTCGGATAAACTTGGCCTATCCATTGCCCGTTGTACATACACCAATCGATTAATGGAGCTTGTGCTTTATATGTTGTGTAATCATCAACTATTCTAGCTGCATCCATTAAACGCTGAACGTACTCTCTACCATTCCATGTAGGAGAACCTACCAACGGATAAGCAGAACCATCCCACTGAACGCATCCATAAGCGGGACCTCCTACCTGTTCTGTATCTGGATTCATAGATGGGCCGACTTCCCCTTGAACATTACCTAAGATCCCACATGCTGCTTCTCTTGAATAACCCATCGACAATAACATTTGATATAATTGCCAAGCATATTTTTCAAACGCTTGTGTTAGCTCGGGTGGATATTTACCGTTCCAACCGCCACCGCCACCAGAAGCACCGCCGTTTGTATCTATCTTTACTCCATCAACATACAACTCTTTAACATCTAATCTTCCATCTAATTTAGTTTTTGCATATATATTTAGTAATCTGTCCCCTGAATGTGATTCTTTGGGTATTTGGATAACTGGAGCTGAATTGTTTCCGGTTTTTGACATAGAATTTATTGAAAAATGATATTCAGGGAATTGTCTAATTGCTACGCCGTTCACTTTTCCTTCACCATTTTGAGAAGCTCCGATATATCCGAGCTGTTTATCTTTATCTGAATCTATAAATTTGATTAGCCCTTTGAACATATCTATTAAAAACTTTTCGTCTTCCGCTTGGATACGAACACCATTTAATATCCCTGCTTTAATAAAATCTGCATTTAAGGTTCCGTCTATAGTCCAAGCGTTATGATATTTAGCTGTCCAAAAGTCACCTTGCAGAAAACCTAATCCTTGACTATTCAATACTAAAAAATTATTACTTTTATCAATGTTAGGTCCATTCATATAAACAGACTGAAAAGGAACTCTAGAATCACCATCGCCAGTATCAAATGGCGACATTTGAAAAATAGAACCACCTGTTTTACCAGCTCCGCGAATCATATCCGTTTGGTACATCGCAATTTTATTCGAGTCATAATACGAAGTTTTTTCTTCATCTAAACGTTGAATAGAGTTGATTTGCTTAGCGGTTTGTTTAGCTACATTACTTGTTAAGTTATCACCAAGACCACACTCTAAACGTCCTGTAATCATATCTAAAGTTGTTTTAAACACTCTTGTTTCATAGTGATAACCTTTTTCATAGTTATGAATTTCTACCGTATTACCAACTTTTTCGCCATCTAAAACTTTACTTCTAAATTGAATTAAGGGGCGAGATAATAGTTTTAATTGCTGATAAGTCTTTTTGAGCACCTCTGCTGGGCTTTCTTCATCTTCGAAAATAACAACTGACTCACGTTTTCTCATTGAACCGTCTTTTTGAGGTATTCCGTAAAGTTGAGTCAATTCTTCATCTTCTAGGAAAATTTGACCTTTTGGTTTATCTAACGGGTCCCCATTAGCTTTACTCCAAACAATATCTGCGAATTCTATTCGCCTGCCGTAAGTAGCATCACCTTGAGCTGTTTCTCCTACTTCTTCCCCTTTACCTCTACCAATCAACGAAGTGTATAACTGTGACCTATCAATCTTTTTAACAACTTCTAACGCTGTATCTCCATAGGTAAAACGTTTATTTGTACGCTCCCCAATTTGTTTGTAGATGTTAACCCACTTATCCTCTACACCGTTCGAGTTCAAAGAACATCTAAACTCAATCTCACAACCATAAGTTTGAAGTGATTTCAAAGCTTCTTTTACGGAGGTATAATAAAAGGACCCGCTAACAGTACCTAAACCACTGTCAACGTGTCCTATTTTCCACTCCGTACCTTCTAGCAACCTTTTAGCTACTGAGCCCATCGGCTCATTTTGAGGTCTTATTTCTTTAATAATGTAACCATCTAATTCATTTAATGCGAAATCAGAACCGTTAAACGATAATTTATTATCTGGATCATCAGAAGTTAAAATTCGATACATTGAAAAGAAATCTTTTTCTTCCTCAACAGCCATAAAAGAACTATCTGAAATACGTTCATCATAAAAAGTAGTAACTTTAAGAGTATTCCTTATTAAATCTTGTTTATCCTCTGTTATTTCTTTTTCTTGTAAACACATAGTCAATTCATCATCAGTTTTAAATGTGATTAACTGTTGTTTATCATCAAAAAAATAAACACTTCTCATAAAGTCACTCCTTTATACTTAATTTCTAACTTAGCGTTTTCGCAAATTATTTCGTTTCCTTGTTCTAATCTAAAAAATTCAAAATCACTTCTTAAATCGAGAATATTCGTTCTGTCATATCCGTTAACTAACACTGAATTTTTTACAAAATCAAAAACGATAACATCGTTAGCTTTTGTTGTACCAGCTCGTAATATTATCGTTTCTTTTGAATTAGTTATTTTAATTTGATTGCTATTATTAGGAACACACTTAATCTCTAATGGAAATGTATCTAAAGGTGTTTCAACACCAATAAACCGTTCAGTGATGAAAGTCTTAACAGTTTTTTTGAGTGGACTTTCACAGTAAATCTGAAAACTGGATACTATACTAGTGGTATTTCCAGGAGGTCCTGAACAAGACTGATACATCCCTTCATAGTAAACATCAAGTTCATCATTAAACCAAATATTAACTTTATCTTTTTTGTAGAGGGTATTCATCAATTTTCTGTATTCAACCATTAATTGATCTGGATCATCATTAACCATCTTGTAAGTGATTGTCAAAATTCTAGGAGGAAATCTATGGTAATTAACTTTAGAACCATACTTCATGTTATCTGCTGATATTTCAAGATTAATCATCTCTCTCCCATCAACATATAAAGTTTCATAACCATCTATATAGTCTTCTAAGAATATTCCGTCATAATTCATTGCTGAAATAGGCATATTCTTATCGTAGTTACATTCTTGTATTGTCGTATCTGTGAATTCGTACATGGTTCCTCCTTTCTAATTTTGAATCTCCAAGACAACGTCTGACGTTAAAGCATCTGAAATATTATCAACGAAACCTCTAAAATTCTGCCCACCTATATTTAGATTCAACTGCATAGGTCTTTTAGACTCATTAAGAGTCAGTTCGTTGTTGCTAGATAAAGACATATTAGCGTTAGATAATCTACTGTTTAAATCACTAACATTTGACATGATATCGACATCAGTTGAGAAAGGTGTTCTTGCGAAATAATCTGTGGCATTATCTATAGTTGATTTAACAACGTCAAAACCACTGATTAAACCTTTATTTAAACCGCCCATGATAGCTTGGCCATTATCGATTAAAAGTCTTTTATCATAAGATATAGGACCTTTGTTTTCTCGAATCCAGTCGCCAATTCCACTGATAAACTTCTTACCTTCTTCCCAAGTAGATTTAAGACCTTTGATAAAACCATCAATAATAGCTTTACCTGCTTCCCATAAATCAATCTCAGATAATTTATCAAATGTACCTGTCACAGAGTCAACTAAATCTCTCACACTTTGTTTGAAGTCTTCCCAAATCTGTTTAACAGCATCTACTAACGCATTAAACACATTAGATGTAGTTCTTTTTAAGTTTTCCCAATCTCTAATAACGCCATCTACGATTGATTTAACGATCGAAACAAACCATTCTTTCAAAGCTTTCCAAATAATTTTAGCTGCATCAACAGTTGCGTTCCAAGCGTTGATCGTAAGAACTTTTAAATTCTCCCATCTAGCTTTTAACGTATCAACAATAGCTATAACAAGGTTAACAATGACATCTTTTAAATTTGTAAATATATTTGAAGCATTTTCTAAGATGTTCGTCCACAACATTATCAAGTCATCTTTAAATTGAGTGAAGTCTAATGTGATTAGATCAATCAATAGTAAGACAGGTCCCATGATTGCTGTTTTAATCAACTCCCAAGAAGAGCTAGCGATTGACCTGATGTTTTCCCACAAACCACTAAAAAATTCAATCATCGGTCTAAATGGGGCTATCATCATTTCTACATAAGGCCCAAACATTTCTTTAATCGATTCCCAAATTTCAGATGTTTTTGTTTTAACTTTAGTCCACAAATCAGAGAAAAATGTTGTGACGGTAGCCCATTTTTGTTTAATATAATCCAATGTCTTTTGAGGGACTTGTTTTAACCATTCCCAAAATTCTGAGAACCATTTTTTAGTTGCTTCCCAGTACTTAACAACAGCTTTTGAAACCTCATCGAATTTCTTTTTAATGTCTTCCCAAATTTTAATAACAGCATTTCTGAAATTTTCGTTAGTTTTCCAAAGGTGGATAACATAGGCAACTAATAAAACAATAGCTGTTACAATTAAACCGATAGGATTAGCAGCAAGAACAGCGTTAAGAAGTTTTTGGCTAGCAGTCCATATCTGCGTTACTTTATTAACTGTCCCCATAATAGTTTGATAGGTTACAATGTAGGCAACTATAGCTCCAATTACAGGTAAATAAGGTTTAATAATTTCATAACCTTTAGCTAATACGTTACTAAATTCAACCATTTTAGCGATTGCTATAGGTAAAACTGTTTGAATCACGCCAAAAGCTTCGTTCACCATAGTTTTTATTCCATCTAAAATATCAGTGATTCCACCTAAGTTAGCACTTTTTAACCCTTCATCGATAGCTCTTATTGTTTTTTCTACGCCTTTTACAACAGCTGATTGAATATTAGCCCATGAAGTTTTAATACCTTTACTGTTTTTCTGAGCTAAATCTGCGAATCCACCTACTCCATCGTTCAATTCAATTAATCTATCGTTGAACTCAGTAAAAGTAATGTCACCTTTCTTCAAAGCATCATATAAAGCATTTGTGGAGGTCACACCTCTATCTTCAAATGACTTAGCTACTTTATCCATAGCGATAGGCATTGTCTCTTGAACAGATTTAAACGACTGCATATCTACCTCGCCACGACCTAGCATTTGTCGGTATTGTTCCATACCACGACTAGCAGCATCAGCTGAAGCGCCACTTGCTAAGAAAGCATTATTTAATGCTATAGCTGTATCAGTACCTTTATCTAAGCTACCAGTCGAAATCGCTAATTGTTGAGTATTGGCTACAATGTCATCAAGCCTTGTCGGCAATCCGTCGATACCATCAGTTAATTTACGCATAGATTTATCAACTTCTTGTGTTGAATAACCTAGAGCTTCCATAACTACAGGATACTTATTCAATGTATCGAATCGATTAATAGCGCCATCCATCGAGTTTTTTACCATTCCGATAGCACTATCAACCAATTTAAAAACTCCAACACCTTTAGCTATGTCTAAAATAGACGTACTAGCTTTCTTGGCATTGGAGTCAAAATTATTTAATGATTTATCTGCAGAACGCATCGAATCAGTAAAACCTTTATCAACTGCTGATAATATAGCTTCTACTGAATAACTTTCCATAAGATTCCTCCTCTCTAGGAGTTAGCTTTTTTAAGCAATTCCATCATTTTTTTATTGTCACGACTTACTTTATTTTTAGTTGCAATACCGAGTATTTCGTTTTCTCGTTTTTGATAAGGGAAAAATTCGTTAAAATTCTTATAAACCATCTTTTCTTGCTTACCAACTTTTTTTGTCGCTTTAATTTCTTGATTTTTAAAAGCTTGCAAATGAATGAAATACTCTTTATCTAAACGTTTTAATTTAGCGGCTTTCATCATTAACTCATATTCTTTAAGTGTAAGACGGTACACTTCTTCTACTTTGTTAAAATCTAAATATCTGAACGAATTAACTACGATACTATCTAAGGTTTCGTCTGAAGATTCAGTTATTTTTTCAGATTTTTCTTCATGGCGCGCATCGCTAACTTTCCCGAGTTAGAATTTTCTAGCTCCTTCAATACTTCATCGAATAACTTTTCAATATCTTCATGCTCTTCTATAAACGTTGTTAAATCTGCATCTGTAATTTTAGGAGTTTCTGTTTGATTCGCTGTTTTTAAAACAGTGTTTAACACACCTATTGAACCCATTTGAAGAGCTGGAATAACATTCATCATTAAACTCATACCGAAAACACGCATTCCATCTCTTTCAGCAGGCAATTTATTATCTAATTCGTTTGAAAATTTAACACCAAATTTAAATTCATATACTTTCCCGTTTACATCTAATTGCATTTAATTCCCTCCATAAAAAAAGAGAAGGCTTTTTAGCCCTCTCCTATAGTTTTTTAACTGTATCTTCAAACGCATACTGAATCACATCTTCTTGTTTTTCAGTTAATGTTGCGAAGTCTTTCTGCCCTTCTTGATTAACTGCGAAAGTAACTTCAAGCTCTAACTGGTCTTCTGAGTTAGGATTTTTAGTAAACTCTGTAACCTCCACTTGGAAGTATTCCGCTTTATACTTACCATCTTCATTCTTCTCAGAGCGGTCCACTTCCCATACTTCTAAAGTTTTCTTTTTATCAAAAGCTTCTTCTAAATCAGCGACCGCTTTATCACCTTTTGATACCAATGTAGTAACTGAAAAATCATATTCAATAGGTTTCGTGATATTTACGTTACCTGTTTTTGTTTTCACCTGCTCATTTTCTCTTGTCTTACCTAAATTATGCTCTGTTTGGCATAATAAAATTTTGGCATCTTCTTCTGTCTGTTTTTCTAATAGTCTGAATAACAGAATTAAGTCGATACCCATTTTAATTTGGTTTTCTTCAATTGCCATTTTATCTCTCCTATCTTAATGTGAATTCAAGCTCTAATAACGCTCTTTTAAGCGGTGTATTTGTACTTGTATCATCTAGCATTCTTATCTGACTTGAACGTGTGTTAAGCGCCCAAAAATAGCCGTCAGACTGTTTAATTTTTATTGCTTCATCAAACAATTGACTAGCCATGTCAGATACTTGTTTTCTTTTCTTTTGCAGTCCCCAAACGTTTATCCTAAGATACACCGTACCTTTTAAACTGGTTTTGTTAGGGGCGAAATTCATTTCAGTATTTTCAAATTCAACGAATGGATAATTAGTTTTATCACTAGGTTTATAATCGTATGTATCGAACTTTAAACCTAACGACCGTTTAAACATTTCGTCAAAAATAGATTGGTCTTTAGTTTTCATCATTTAACCAACCTTTCCATATCACTTAAAAATTGTTTTCTTATTAATCTGTAGGCAGGACCTACAAATGGTTGTGCTGACATGAAACGTGTACTAAATTCTAGGTAAGGTGCATATTCAGTATGAGGACCTACTTTGCCCAACATACCACTTGCCGCGATTGTTGAATTAATAGAACGCCTTGTCATACCTGTAGGACTAATAAAATTACCATTTCCATCGTAATGACCTTTAAACTGTGCTTTTCTCACCATAGTATCGTTCAAGTCTATAGTATTCTTTTTGACAACTTCTTTTACATCGTCCAACGTCATGTTTTTCTTCAACTTCTCAGACAAAGCGTTAACACCTGTGACGTATACTCCACGTTTAGCCATTTATAAACTCCTTTACAATCAGAGTTTTTCTGTTTTGAGGTCTCAAGTCTTTAGTCAACTTATAAGTAACGCCCTCAATTGTTAAATAATCAAACTTAGGCACCATTTGATAAGGTTGTAGTCTTATCACTTTAGAGTTCTCTTGAACGTCTCCGAATAAAGCTATAGACCTGTCAGAACCTAAATCAGTTACATTAACATCTAAAGGCGTTTCTATTAATTGACCGCCTACATATTCACCTAAATCAGGATCGTATCGTTCTTCGGTTTCTTCAATAAAAACTACTTCATCTAAATACCTCATAAAAATCTGAACTTCCCACGCATCGGATTAGCTTCAAGTTCCTTTTCTTTCCTGAATTGCCTAATCTCATCTGCATATTCGTCAAAATCTGAATCAGGGAATGTAATAGAAAGACCTTCTTGCGAGTATGACTTCATGCCTTCATTTGAAATTCTGTTAAAACGTTTGATACTGACATCTGTCACGATGTACTTGAATTTATCAGGTACATCTTCATCAACAGACAAAAGAACGACTAAACGTTCTCTAGTAAGCTTTGCAATCACTTCTAGTTTGTCGTCAGTCGTTCCAGTTAATAATGTTTTAATATCTTTTAATGCCATTTAAATCACTCCTTGTTTATCCGCCGGGAGCAGTCGCCTTTTTGAATGTCACTTTAACAACTTTTGTTTCATCGTATAAATATGGTGCATAATGCTCGTCACCGGTAATAATAGTAGTTTTATTGATGATGTTGCGGTCTGTTTCAACTTGTACTCCACGCTTCATAACTAGTTTTAAAGCCGGACTATTAGCCACCACTTTAAATAGTAAGCCTTCATTCTTAGCTAACTTTTTAGAACGAACGATTTGAGCGCCTAGAATATCTGCATAAGTACCATTAATTAAAGCGTTAGCTCCAACCTCTGAACCAATCATATTTTTATTAGCGTCTGCTCGTAATTCCCCTGCGTTTGTCGGGTTAGTGATGAGTACGTAAGCTTGTGCGTCTTCATCATCAAATACGTCTAATGCAGTTTGTAATCCCTCAACTGTACTTTCAGCAGTAATAGCTAACTTAGTTGTTTTAGCAGCGGTTAGTAAATCGTCGTCTACTTTATTCGCGATAGATAAGCCTAATTGTTTATTCGATTCACCAATCGGGTCGCCATATCCGCTTAAAATAGCTTCATCTGTGATTTGCGTACCTTTCGCAGCTTTTTTAACTTTAACTTCTGCGGTTTCAGTGCCGATTTTATCCAAATCGATGTCTGCGCCTTCCGCCACATCTTTTGCGTCGCCGATATAAGTGTATTTAGGGAAAGTCAAAGTGTCCCCTGGCTTACCTGATAGAGTAGCGTCCACTTGCGCTAAAGGCGTGAAGCGTAGAGCTTTTTGTAATTCATAAGATACGATTGGTGCTAGTACTTCTGGATTTACTAAATCCGCGATTTTTGTCATAGTCATATTATTGACCTCCTGTTAATTTTTTAAATTGTGTTGGATCATTTGTCGCTAATTTGCTTTTTTCTGCATAAGACATAGCGTCAAACTGTTCTCGTGTTACTGTTGTTGCTTGTGTTGTCTGTGCTTTAGGCGTAACACCTGTATTGCGTTTAATAGCTTGTTGCTCTCTATCTCTATTAATTAAAGAGATAAGTGTTTGAACGTTTGAATAAGATACTTCTTCATCTGAATTAACTACTAAAGACAATTCCTCTTTATTTAAAGCAAATCCTGACTCTTTTAACACTTCATCAACTTGTGAAGTGATATTTTGAATCTTAATCTGATTCTCTAACTCTTTGATTTTGGAGTCTTTAGCATTTTGCTCTTGTTTAGCTTTATCTTCTTCAGATAACTCTTTAACACCTTTTTTAGATGCCTTTTTGAGTTCATCAATCTCTAATAAAGCTTTTTCAAGTTGCTCTTTAGTCTCGTTTTTTTCAGATGTTTCTTTTCCTAACCTCTTTTGTAACTTTTCGATAACTTTTTCAGAATCAATAGAATTACTTTCAATCGTTTCTGCAGCAACTTCCTCTGTATTTTCTACTTCTTCAACGTTATCTGTTTGTTCAATAATTTCTGACATAATATTTCTCCTTCTCTCGCATTTTTAAGGCTTGGGAGCCTGTTTCTCGCATTTATAACGTCTTGGGAGACAAAATAAAAAAGCCTAGTGATTAGACTTTAAATACCTCTTGGTGTTGGCTTATTAAGGATTTCTTCTGCTTCGTTAATTTGTT
>RWZE01000103.1_pt1 | contig 17752 bp, 19 predicted proteins | sample 2187721 | NCBI WGS metagenome assembly RWZE01 (sample SAMN10531867, study PRJNA481165) | viral metagenome | isolation source: viral particles purified by filtration and ultracentrifugation from about... | host: Nasonia giraulti 16.2 | place: USA:Tennessee | collected 2011-04-01
AATATTCTTATTAGAAATACACGTTATAATAAGTTCGGAAACTTAGGACATCCAGAGCGTTTCGTTGTAAACAAAGAATACATTGCATTTGATGGTGGTGGAGATTTACAAGGTTATGCAATAGGATGTGTAGGTGTAAGAGAGTACGATTATATACATGGAACTAAGAAGTCTTCTGAAGCATTAGGGATTAGATTAGGCGACTGCTCAGTTGATAGCAAGAACTTAATAGTAGAAATTGATGGAGTAGAAATTGAAGTATTGTTTGATAAAAACTACACAGAAAAAACTAATTCAGAAATAATAGCAGAAATTAATTTAACAATAGGAAATGTTGCGGAGGCATATATTACAAATGTTGGAGCAGACTATTATCCAGAATTAACAGATGTGAATTACATTATTAGAAACTATCATTCCGATATAACTATTCCTAAAGGGACAATTGTAACTAAAAAAGTAGGGCATTGTATGTCTATTTGTAGAGAGGGAGATGAGCCATTTGGTGTACTAATTGATGATTTAAAGCCTTTCAACAAGAACAAAGAGGGCTTTGTAACAGGATTTGGAAGGGTTGTTAAAAACTGCTATATGACAACTATTCAAGGTAATATATCAAGTGTTAGAACACAAGGTGTTGGGGATAGTTTCAAGATAGTTAATGGTGTTTTGGTGGCAGATGAAAATGGAACAATCAAATCAATGGCAGGTTTAATTTTAATATAATATGACAGAACGAGCTATAGCAGACAAAACTAAAACCAAACTTAAATCCTCCCTGCTTTCTAAAATAGGGAGGCAATTTAAAGAGCGTACGGGTAACTCTTTGCAATCTACAGATGTGAAGTCTCGGTTTTCAAATAATGAACTAAGAAAAATAGTTATTTCTGCTCCTAAATATATTTTTATCCAGAATTATGGATTTGAAGGTGTGAAGAAAAATGGTGTCAATATGCGTTTACAAGCTAAACACACGATAGATCAAGCTATTGATGAAACTAATATAATGGAATATCTTGCTGATAACCTTAGTGAAATTAGGGCTGATGCAGTAATTACAGTGTTTACAAGTAGATAGATAATAAGCCAGGAAGGTTTTCCTGGCTTATCTGTTTTTAGAAATACTTTTGTTTAATATACTCTAATAAATCATGTTCTTCAATAATATCTAATACTATATCTATTAAATCTATACTCTCTTTTAACTCGGCTTTAATAGTAAATGCAATAATTAACACTAACCTTAGTGTTATCAATAATAAATTTTTCATTTTAAAATGTTGTAAATATGCTTCACCAGCGGTGAATTATGTTCGGGTAAAATCACTTCTTGGATTACCTTACATTATTATTATACATGCTTAATGAAAAATTTAAAGTGTTATATGTAAAAATCTTAATACTATTTATTACCCTACATTCCCTGTCCTTTTTTACCACTTCTAACACTCAGAAATTTGCATAAAATCAATGCAAATGAGTACTGTAAAAAGGAATATACATATCAGTATTAACGGAAAGGATGTCGAAAATTCTCTTACAGGACTTCGAGGTGCAATCCGTAATACAGAACGTGATATACGTAATCTAAATCGGAATGATAAGGATTACCAAAAGACGCTAAAACAACACCAGCAAAATCTAGCTACCTTACGCGAAGAATATGCTAGAGCTCGAGGTGAGCTTTCACAAACACCGGGTGTACTACAAAAAATAAAAGGTGAATTAGGTGATGTCGCTACAGGAATGCTAAAAGCATTTACTGTTACTGCATTGATTGGAACATTTGTAAGTGGAATCAAATCTGCATTTAATATTGTAGTAGAATTTGATCAAGCTCAAGCTAACCTTGCAGGTATCTTAGATACGACTAAAACAGGGGTTGCTGCATTAACCTTTGAAGCTATTAAATTAGGAGCTAAACTTCCTTTTACATCTACTGAGGTATCAAAGGCCCAACTCGAATTAGCAAAATTAGGTAAGTCTATTGATGAGATTATTAATATGACTCCTGGAGTACTTAACGCAGCAATTGCTATGGATACGGATTTAGCTTCTGCAGCTGAATTTGTAGCAGGACAACTTAATTCTTTTGCTGAGGGAAGTTCTGAAGCTTCTAAATATGCAGATATTATGTCTAACAGTACTAATATCTCAGCTACTTCATTTGAGTATTTATCTACTTCTATTCCTAAAGTGTCAAAGGTTGCTTCTGTAGCGAATGTGACATTTGAGAAATTGAATGCGACTATCGGTGTATTAGCAGATCAGAATATAGCTGCTGAAACTGCAGGTACAGGTTTTCGTAATATCTTACTAACAGCATCAAAAGAAGGAGTTCACTATGAAAAACTATTACAAAAAGTAAAAGGATCTACTGATCAATTAAGTACAGCTACTGAATTATTTGGTAAAGAAAATGCTACTGTAGCAGTTGTATTAGCAAATAGTACAGAGAAGATTCTTGCTCAAACTACAGCTTTAGAAAATAGTTCTGGTAGTGCTGAGAAGTTGGCTAAAGAAAAGATGAACTCCCTACAAGGAGATATGAAACTTTTTAATTCAGCAATGGAGGGGTTAGTGCTAAGTATTGAAAAAGGAGATGGTACAATGGGGGTTTTAACAAGAAGTATCATTCAATTAGGTACATCAATGTTAGACCTTATAACTCCAACTAGAGAAGTTAGTGATGAGTTATTTGATCAACAAATGGAAATTAATAGTCTTATTTCAAAAATTACTTCTTCTAATACAAAAAACGAAGAGCGTTTAAATCTTATTCAAGAATTAGCTAATAAATACCCTGATTTAATCTCTCAGATCGACATAGAAACAATCTCTAATGATGAACTTATAGCAAAATTAAAAGAAGTAAATAAAAACTATAGAGAACGCATAACTCTACAGCTAGAAGTAGAGAAAGCCGATAAACTAAGAGATACAAGAGATGCATCTGTAAAAGTTGCTTCTGAATTAGAATCTAATTTGAGAAATAAACTTCAAAAAATCATAAATGAAAACAAATTTGATGATATACAAGTTGATTTTAGCAATGTAGAAAAGTCTGCTAAAGAAGTAATGGATCGTCTTAAAAAAGAAGGAAAAAGTACAGGGTTGTTTTCTGAATCATTTTCTATTAATAAAGCTTTACAAGGTATCAATATGTTTAATGAATCAGTAGAAAAGCATAACGAAGCTTTAAAAGAACAAGAAGTAATAGTTACAAAAACATCAGAAGCTTTTGAAAAGAAAACAGAAGCTCAAAATGATGCAGAATCTACAGCTGCAAGTGAACTTAAACAAAGAATAGAACAAGCTAAAAAATTAGGTGGTAAAGAATGGGTTGATTTTAAATCTAACGATATCGACTCTATCAAAGAGTATATCAAAACTAAGCAGTTAGAGTTAGATGTAGAGAGTCAATCAGCTAACCGTAAGAAAGAACTATCTGAAAAGGAAAAAACGAGATTACAAAAAGACGTAGACGATAAGAAGAAAATCTATGACAATGCCGAAAAGGAGATAACTAATTTAGTCCTACAAGCGAGACAAAATCTTGAGTTAGCTCAATATAAAGGTATTGAACGGGAAATTCGTGCTGTAGAATTAAAGTTTGAATCCGAAAAACAAAAATATGCAGGACATACTGATAAATTAATCGAGTTAGAATTAGCAAGACAAGATGAAATTAATAGTATTAAAATCAACAAATACAATGAGTATGACCAGCAAATAAAGGAACTCAAAGAGCAAGAGAAACTTCGTAAAAAGGAAAATGAAGCGGCCTTCTATGCTCAAGGTATAGTTGATGAGAATGAACGTGCTCTTTATATGCTCCAAAAAACCAAAGAGATTAATGACTTGGAGTTGGAGCTCCAGATGGAAAAAGAAATAGCTAAAATTGAGCAGACAGAAAACTCTGAAGCTTTAATAACCGCTATTAGGCAGAAATATGCTACACAAAAAGAAGGTATATCTATCAATTTAGCAGAAAAAGAAAAACAAATAGCTGAGGCAAAAGCTAAAAAGGAAAGAGAATTAGAGAATCAAAAACTTGACGTATTTAGAAGTGCTTTTAATAGTACTTCAGAGTTATTCAATCAAGGTACTGGAGCATGGAAAGCTGCTAAAATAGCTGAAACTACGATAAGTACGTATCAAGCTGCACAGAATGTATTCCAATCTGTATCTGATATCCCCTTTATAGGTTGGAAACTTGCACCTGTTATGGCAGGCTTAGCAGTTGCTTCAGGTTTAAAAAATGTGCAGAAAATTATGACTACTAAAGTTCCTGAAATGCCAACATACTTCCATGGAGGATATACAAGTGGTAATCCACAAAGTTCTTTAGGAGGTGATAAATATGGAGAATTTACAGGTATGACACACGCAAATGAATGGGTAATGCCTGCTATAATGACTCAATCACCACGCTATGCAGATACATTAACTTGGTTAGAAAACGAGCGTAAATTTGGTCCACAGTCCAATCATCCTGGAGGAGACAATATAGCAATGATTGAAGCTTCTATCTTGTTAGCTTCTGTTACAAATCAATTGAACGAAACATTAGCAAACGGATTAATTGCGAATGTGAATATTGGCTATAAAGAGACTATGAAGATAAATGACTTAAATAAAGAAATTAATCAATCACAAACGAACTCAGGAATATGATCAAGATTATACAACAACCTAAAGGAATATCATTAGACTCTGATAACACAACCATTGAGCTCTATAGTGATAGTATTGACAAAATAGATATTGACACAAATAATACACTTCTTAATCAGATAACAGTTGCTAAATACAACAATACAAATGCTATAATAAACCTTAAAAATCTATTTAGAAATACAATTATATCAACTACTATTATTACTCAAGAATGTCAAAAAGTAAATAATCTATTCAATATTACAGGTAGTATAAAACAAGTAGGGAAGTCTCCTTCTGAAGTAGTTTTACAGCCTATTGATATACTGTATTCTTATAAAACGATAGAGCAACTTCCGACCACTAAGAACTCTATTGATTTTATAGGTATATCTGAAAATCTCTTATGTAGTAGTAATTGTAAGTTGACTATTCCATTTTTCTTATCTATGGAACAAAACATTACAGTTAGAATCTATGATCAAAAAAGAAACCTAATAAAATTAAGTTTATTAGACTTGCTAACTACTGGTTACTATGTTTACAATATTGATACTACGCTTAACTATTCAGTAGAATCAGTCACCGTAGAAATAATAGGAAAAGAAACAATTAGTAAGTCTATTAGGGTTTTGAAAAATAAAGTTAACCAACCTATAAACTTTAGATTTATGAACCAATTTGGAGCACTTATCAATGCACAATTATTCTCTAATATGGAAATAGAAGAAGAATTAAAGTCAAAAGTATATCGTGATCAAGATGGTCGTCAATTTACCTCAGAAGTAGAGAGTAATTCTTTAATTAATATTGATACTGGATATTTACTACAATCTGAATTATTCTTGATTAGACAATTATTGAACTCAACTCAAATAGAGCTTGAGATAAATGGGAAGTATATTCCTGTTGTATCAAGTACTAAAAAAACAAAAGTATATCGAGATAGAGAATATATTACATCCAATAAAATAACATTTACATACTCTAATTATGAAGCTAATTAGTATTTACTTACGAGGAGTCGAATTAGCGTACATACGTGATACATTATCTCTCAAAGTAGACAATTCATTATTTCCAGATACATTAAGATTTGAAAGTAATGAATTCCCTTTTCTCATTATTAATAATGCTCAAACAGATCAGCTATTTGGGTTAAATGATATTAGTGTTGATAGTACACCTTACTATGATGTCACTATAGTGACATCAGAAGGAAGTATACCAGGTGAGTTACAAGTATTAGAATGTTTTTCTGATTATAGAAAATGCAATGTACGGTTTGCATCAAAACTATTTGCTGAATCAAAAAAGAAGATAAGAGATCTAATGCCTATTGTATCTGTTATCAATGCAAATCCTCCATTACCATATTCAGATAAATATGAAGGGGTTCCACCTGCTCCTACTTACTATAATAATTATGTAAATTCACAACGAAGAGGAATGTTTCCAGGTAATTTGTGGACAGCTGCACAAATTAGTTTTCCTACGAAAAATGGAGATTACCTTAAAGAAGATGATAAATGGTATAAATATCGTAGATATCTAAATGCTAGAGATGGAGATGGTAATTATATATTAAACATACTTGAAGACACTCCAGAAGGAGGAGAAGTTCATAACCTAAATGTACCTACCTGGAATATTTTCTTATTAACACCACTTAAGATAATATGTGATAATATAGGTTTGAAGTTTCCTGAAAACCTATTAAACAATCCTTTTGCTACTTCCTTAGCATTTTATAGTAGTGAAACAAACCTAACTGAAGTAACTTCAGCTAGCGATAAAAATATTATCGATTTTGATGATAGAAACTGGAAATTTATTACTACTAATACTGATCCAAATAAGCCATCAAGAATGAAGCAATTCAATCTTGGTATCAAGAAACCTGGTAAATATGTTATGAACTATAAGTTCAAAGCTCTTAATAATTATTACAGAATCGCTATTAATACATTTAATCACATAGAACCTGTAAATCCAGATGAGTTCTTTATTGAAGAAAAAGAATTCTATAATAGAGAATATATATTTGATAACTCTTTTGAGTTTATAGTAACACAAGAAGATATTGATAAACAGAGGCAATTTGAATTTGAAGTACGTGCATTTAAACCAGTAGATCCTTTTGAGGTAGATCATATATATAGCAATAATATTTTATTCAAACCTGGTTATATGTTTCATCCAACGATAGAACTAAGTAGATATCTTCCTGATTGGACTGTAGGCGATTATTTAGATCAACTGCGTCTATTATTCAATATCCAATTTATAGAATTAGAAAACAATACAGTATTAGAAGTTCAATACAACGACAAGGAGATATCTCTTATTGATTATGTGGACTTAGGTAGTATTTATATTCCCTCATATCCAAAAAATGAAATAACAGATTTGGTTCTCAAATTTGGAAATGAAATAGATACTAAATTATATGTAAATAAGGACTCTACATCAACTAATAGAATAACAGTAGAGGATAAAACTAAATCGATAGAAAATAAATTTAAGCATTTACCTTTTATTATAACAGATGCAATCGATAAAAAGGAAGGTATTGGTCTAATACTTCTTACTAATACTGCTGATATCCCTGTTAGTAATGTAGGTACTGAGAGCTTTACAATGGACTCTATCTATGATCATTATTATAAGAATAGTATGGAGGCTTATCTACAGAGTAATAGACTAAAAATAGAACACAGTATTACAATCTTTGAATTAAATGAAATTCAGAAGAAAAGAAAAGTATTAATAAATAAAAGACCTTATTTAGTTCTTGAGTTAACAAAAGAATCAACTGGAGATTTGATTGATATTAAACTATCATTATTACCCTTAAAGTAATAAAGCCTGCTATTAAGCAGGCTTTTCTATATTTTACTTTTTGATTATATTATCCATTAACATGATCTGATCATTCACGACATCCTGTACTACATGTACATACACCATAGTCATCTGTAGAGAACTATGACCTAACAATCTTTGTAATACTTCTACACGACCTCCTTGCATTAGAAAATTAGTAGCGAAGCTATGTCTACTCATGTGATAATTCACTTTCTTCTTAATACCCACAAGTGAACAAATACTATGAACGTGATTTCGTAAATGAGGCTTAGACATCTGTTCAAATACAAATCCTTCTAAAACCAAACTTTTAGCCACTTCATTTAATTTCATTTGTAGAAACTTCCCCCCTTTTACCATAGGTAATACAAGTAAAGTTTCATTATTCACTACCTTATCTAAACTTAATTGCTCTACATCAGAAATGCGTAATCCAGTGAAACAAGAAAATAAAAACTTAGCTGCTGCTACCTTATGTGGATATTGGATAAACTCACTTTTATAATAGTCATAGATACTATTAATCTCTAATGCAGTAAGAAAATTTATAGTACCACGCATAGACTTATGAGGAATCTCAGTAGAATGCATAGGAGCCCAAAGGCCTTGTTTATTTGCTCTAGATAAATACTTCTTTATATTCTTAGTAAGTGTAGAAATAGTGTTGTGAGAGTTCTTTTCTTTGGTTTTGAAGTAATGTATCACTTCTTGCATAAAGTCTTCTGTAAGCTCATGAAATAGTATTCTTTCTTTATATCTACGTAGTTTACGTAATACTGCTCGTTGTTGTACGAAAGAAGCTAGAGCTAACACTTTCTTTTCTTTCTCTAACTCGGATTCATAAAATTTAAGAAAATCATATTGAGCGGAAGGATTCTCATACTCATTCATTAACAGGGGTAATGTAAGTAACCTTTTAGAGAGTCTGTAAGCTACTTCTATCTCATTTAACTCTGCAAGTACTTTCTCAATGATAAGGTTTAGATCAAGGTATTCTTTGTGTTTTCTCTTTACTCGCTGTTTTATTTTGTCAAAACAATCTTCAACCACACAAATTCGAAGAGGAATAAGCTTCCTTTCTCCATTTAAGAAAATCTGAATATATAGTGGGCAAGTCCCGTCAACTCTACGATTCTCTTTTTTTAGAATAACTTTTTTAGAAATTTTATTAACAAACTCCCTAACTTTTTTCTGTGGGGCGTTAACTGGGGAGTATATGACTTCCTGAATGTTTTTTGTACTCATGTTTTTTTTAAAAGGAAAAATCTAAAACCCTGATTATATGAAGTATAATTAAATAAAAATTCGGAAGTATTGAAACTTCCGAATCTATCGCGTCCGTGGGAGGGGTTCGACTCCCCTTAACCACATCTAATAATCAATTACTTACAAATAATTCAGGGAGCGACTGGTGCGTTTCCTTATTTTTTGAGGTTAAATACTGCTTTTATTTTAGCCTGTACAGCTTCATTATCTAACACCTTTATTATATAGTCTGTTAGATCCTCTACTTTTATTACTCTCAGTTCTTCTTCTTCATACTCCATGGTTCCTACACCAGTAGTCAGCCATCGAGCATTAAGATTCGGATAAGCTAAGAATACTGCAGTAAGGGTATCACTGGAGATATTACTACTCCCCTTTAGCATCTTAACTACATAATTATAATGTAGTCCAATCTTCTCTGAGAAAACCTTCTTAGATACATTCTTCTCATTTATATATAGAGTCAGTCTTTCACCGATTGTATTACTCATTGATTATACCTTTATATATATGTAATTACTTTTCCTTAATCTCTTTAATCATATCTCTAAAAAACTCTCTTACTTCATCTTTCTGTATCAGCTCTTTTAGCAAATTGTCAAGGTTTACATCATCAAGATTTTGCGTGTCATTATCTTCTTCAAACTTCACTTTCATTCCTCTCGATTCTAATACCGCTATATCTTCTTCAGATAAATTCTTTATATACTCATTAGCTTCTTTCAATGGATCTGTCGATTGTTCTAACACAGGATCGAGATGATATGATGCTGCGGTATATTCCATAGGTCCTTTACCTGTAATAAACCATCTACTGTTGAGATTCGGAAAATAGGTAAATATCTTATCAAGAGTATCACTATTCATAGCTGCTACCCCATTAATAATCCTACTCAATGAATTATACTTCATGCCTATAACATCACAAAAGACGTTTCTGGGTACTTCTTTATATTCTAAATATTTTTTTAATCTCAATCCAATGGTTTCCATATAGTTAGCTTTTAAAAACACAATAAGTATCACATTTATGTATAAAACATTTTGATAATACATAAATGTGTAGTTAATTTGTGATACTAAAATGTTACTTAAGTAATACTAATATATAACACTTTAATGTGTTTGAAAATGCTAAAAACATATGATTAACGAAGAATTATCAATTCGCATAAAGAGTATTTTAGGACATAGGTATACCCCTAAAATACAGACATATCTAACTAATAAGAAGATATTCAATGCACAAGGAAGGACTTTCTCTGATGGATACGTTAGACAAATCGTAAATGGTATAAAAGAAAATTTACGTATAGAAGAGGAGATTCTTAGGCTTTGTGAAGACACAAACAAACACTACACAAATGTGAACAATAGAAAAGAAAAATTATTAAAAAGTAATTAAAACAAAAAACCCAGAGCTGGAACTCTGGGTTTAAAATCCAATAATTAATAAATAACCATTGAAACATGAAAGACAAAGGTAATCAAAAAAGCTTAATCCCGGGCATTATACCAGGAGATACAAACATTGAAATATTTAGTGATAAAGCTACACGTACAGCTTACTTTATACAGAATGGGAAAACTCGAGTAATCGATAAACTTCCTCAACCAATAAAGAGTAAACTATACACGATGCTTGCAAATGATCCAGTAGCTCAAGAGGATTTAAAGGATTATAAGTTTCACGAAGCTTTAAATGAGTATGTCATCTGTATGTTCGGCAAACTTGATAACACTCCAGATGTTATTGATGGAGAAATACAGCTTGCTGAAGAATCGTGTGATCCAGGATGCAGATGTCAAAGATGGACAAGTAAAATAACAGGCATCGATAAATACGGATTAACAGAGAAGGAAAAAGAAGTATTGAGGTATTTGGTAAAAGGCAATGCGGATAAGGTAATAGCCATAAAGTTAAACATATCGCCAAATACTGTCTCTACTCATAAAATGAATGTGTTTAGAAAATTAAACGTGCATAGTAGAGGTGAGCTGCAGACTTTGTCAGCTAACTTTTAAAAACACAAACAATGAACACGCTCACATTTACCCAACAAATGGCGTATGAGGATTTATTAATCTTTAGTAAGCAGAATATAATAACAGTGAAAGCTATTCTATGCCTACTAAGTAAAACTGATATAATGACAAAGATTAAAAATAGCCATCAAAAAGAATTAGCCTTCATAAGTCAAGAACTTGCTAAGATTGATAAATCCTTAAAAATAGAATGTGACACAGAAGTGCTCGAAGCACTCAAACAAACAAGGTACAAATGGCTATTCAAGCTCTTAGCTAAAAGAGAGGAACTTGATAAAGTCAATAAAATACTCGCAATACTAATGCTATTAAACCGCGAATCATGCAAATAATAAAAGATACATCAATTGACCAAGTAAGAGAAGCTGACATATACGATATCATCTCACATTATGCACAATTGAAGAAGAGTGGTAGTTCTTGGGTGTGTAATTCCCCACTTACCAATGAAAAAACACCAAGCTTCCATGTGAACCCAGTGAAAAACAACTGGGTTTGCTACTCTTCAAATCAAGGAGGAGATGGATTAAAGTTTGTCATGATTAAAGATTCACTTTCTTTTATTGAAGCTGTAGAAAAAATAGCTTCTATCTGTAATATCGTATTACAATATGAAGAATTAAGTCCTGAACAACAAAACAAACATACCAATCGCCAAAATGCTTTAGAGGTATTAAAGGCTACAGCTGATAAGTATAGCCAACAATTAAAAAACTTATCAGATATACACTGGGCGAAAAAGATGGTTCTTGACAGAAAGTTCTCTCAAGAGTCTATTCTTAATTTTAAAATTGGTTATGCACCGGACAATCGATTAATAACCGCTGAACTGATAGAGAAAGCTTTATTTGAAGTAGGGAAAACTACTGGATTAGTGAATGTCAGAGAAGATAAGAGTCAAGATTTCTTTCGCAATAGATTAATGTTCCCTATTTTAAATGAACGTGGTGATGTAGTAGCATTTGGTGGTCGAGCTCCTCAAGGTGTAGATCCTAAATACTTAAATAGTAAAGAGTCTCCTTACTATAACAAGACTAAAACTGTCTATGGGTTGTATCAAGCAAGAAAGGCTATCGCTCAATCTAAAATAGCTGTACTTACTGAGGGCTATACAGATGTTATCGCTTGTCATCAAAATGAAGTTTGCAATGCTATCGCAACGTGTGGAACTGCATTAACTCCAGAACAAGTATTGCTGATTAAACGATATGCACGTACAGTAGTTATTATGCGTGACAATGACTATCCAAAAGCTGTAAAAGCATTAATAGATTTGACCGCATCTATTTCTACAGATAAGTTAATTCAGTTCAGCGACAAGTTTACAGGTATTACAGAAGCAAACTGTATTGATGTAGCTCGTCAAGTTATCAAACAATTATCTGCAGATGAAGATAACAAGATATTAATAGACCAACTTGATGATCGCATTCGAGACATTAACCCATTAGATCTTGGTCCAGGAACTAAGGCTGCTTTTAAAGATGTAGATATCCTATTAAAGTATGGACTTAAAGTTCAGATTTGTCTTCTTCCTATAGGCGAAGATCCTGATAGCTTCTCGCGAAAAGCAAACCTAAAGAAGTATATCGAAGATAATAGTATAGATGCTTTTGAATGGAAAGCCACTAAAATTAAGAATATTGCAGGCAATGATCCTGATGCTGTATCAGATGCTATACGTACAGTAAGTGAAATACTATATTATATCAGTGATGATGTAAAAAGAGGAATATACATCGATGTGTCTGCTAAATTATTTAAGCAAAACAAGAAGGTATTTGCTGATAAAATGGAGCAAATAAAAGGAGAAGCTGAGATTAAAGCTTCTGAATCATCTAATCCTACGAAGGAGATGATGGATGAGTTAAAGCTACCTGAAGGAACGGACTATGAAGATTACAAAAAATACAACTTTGTTTGGACAGATAACTGTTATTACTTCCAGGGAAGAAGTGGAGGTTTCTTTCGAGGTACCAACTTTGTGATCGAACCTATGTTTCACATTTACGGACAGCTAAATAACAAACGTATTTGTGAAGCATCCTTTGAAGGAGGTCGTAAAAAACTGATTGTACTGGAGTCTCAAGACTTTGTACAGAAAGCAAGGTTTGAAACAGCATTAATTAATGAGGGTAATCTCGTATTTACAGAGAATGTATCTAATGGGCATTTTATTATGCTTAGAAATAAGATACTCTCAAACTTTCAAAAAGCCTATGAAATCACATCTTTAGGTTGGCAACCAAAAGAAAAAATATTCGCCTTTGCTGACTGTATATTAGACAGAGGAGTTCTAAAAAAAGTAAGTGATTACGGAATCATTGAAATTAATAAGGAAGAGTATTCTGATGATGATAAAGGAGAATATTTTGAAGAGGTAAACAGTTACTTCTTACCTGCTTTCTCAGCGATATACAAAGACTTACGAGATGGGGATGATCCGTATGAGAATGATCGCTTCTTTGTTTACAAAAAGAGTCCTATTAGCCTACAAACTTGGATTGCGCAAATGATTAAAGTTTATGGAGAAGAAAAAGCGGTAATAGGCGTAGCTTTTAATATTGCTTCTCTATTTCGAGATATTTACCTGAAGCGTTACCAATTCTTTCCTCATGTATTCTGTACTGGAGATAAAGGAAGTGGTAAGTCAAAATTTGCCGAAAGTTGCGTTGCCATGTTCACTTATAAGCAAGAACCTTTTGACTTGAATTCTGGTACTCCAGTAGCATTCTATAGACGATTAGCTCGTATTAATAATGCACCTACTATGTTAGAAGAGTATCACGATAACCTTGATGATAAGATTTTCCAAAGTTTAAAAGGTGCTTATGATGGCCGAGGCCGTGAAATGGGTAAAGCTACTGGAGATAATAGAACGGTAACAACTAAGGTAAATAGTTCTCTGTATATATTATCGCAATACTTAAGTAGTAGAGATGACAACTCTCTTACTTCTCGTAGTATCATTCTAAACTTCATTAAGCCTATTAATCCATTCACGATAGAACATATTAGAGAATATGATAAACTGAAAGCTTGGGAAGAAGTTGGACTATCCTCTCTACTAATTGACATTGTTGATCATAGACAAGTAGTAGAAGAACAGATTCACAAAAAATATTCAGAAGTGATATCGAGGTTTAAAAAAGATCTGAAGGGAAAAGATTACCAGGAAAGAACATTGCAGAACTATGCTGCTATATTGACACCAATGGAAGTATTAACTGAAACTGGAGCCTTGCATTTAGTATTTGATATGAATCAAGTATATAAGCAATTCTTAGAAGCTATTTTAAACACATCTGATTTAATCGTAGAATCAGAAGGATTAGCAGAATACTGGAGTGTATTAGAATTCTTAAGAGACTCAAGTAGATTAAACGATCAGATGCACTTTAATATTAAGGTAGAACAAGATGTAGCAATAGCAGGTAGAAAAGGAGAAGCTGATATTATCTACGGAAATAAAGAGAGGAAACAACTGCTATTCTTAAATCAAAAAACAGTGCATCAACTCTATCATAAGGAGATCTCAACAAGGAATAATACGCAAGTCATTACAGATAGTACCCTTCGTAATTACTTCCGTTCTAAAAGATATTTTATCGGTGTAAAAGCAAAATCACATCGATATGGCCAAACAGCAACAACTGCTTTTGTCTTTGACTACGATATGATGGAAAGAGGTGGTGTACTAAACTTGAGCAGATATAATAGCAGTGATGAATTTGACAATGGATTTAACAATGGAAGCGAAACAGGTATCGGATAGAAGTATAGAACTGGAGTTAAGATTAGTCACTAAAGATGACTTACATCTGTTTAGAAAATCGGGGTTTTTATATTTCGTTTATGATCATACAGAACACGCTTTTAAACCTTATCCATACTATACACATAGAGGAATGGATATACAGGCATTTTATGACCTATTTAACTTAGAGAGAATATTTATACCAAAAACAATAAATGATTTTATATGAAAAGATTTGAAATTATAGCAAAAGACTTCAGTACTGAAAAAAACCTACAAGCTGAAGTATTAGTAGTAGTCAAAGAATTACAAGCAAAAAATATCAGCCCAATAGAAGTAAGAGACTATGAAGAAAATATCTATACCCTATACAGAAAAGGAACACAAGATAAAAACTACTTCGTTAGAACCAAAGAACTGCCAGCATCTACAAATGGAGATAGTGATACTTCAGCAGTTAGCGACACTGGAAATAACGAGAATCAGATGTCTGACGTGCCGAAAGTGGATAACAAGCGAAAAGGTAGAAGTGTAAAAAAGTAGTTGAAAAATGAAAACAATACCTCTGCTATTAACAACTGAAGAAGTTATTCAAACTGCAGATAAAGAAACTTTATATATCGCTTCAAGTAAAGGTTTAGAAAAGGCTAACCAAAATAAAGGAGTATTAAATTTCGTAGGATGGGCAGAACATCAGCTCATCCTACGAAACAAAGAAACATTTACTATCTGTAGTTCTCCTTACCAACTAAAAGACATAGTATATATCCGGGAAACAAGTTATAAAACAGATGATGGATATATTTACAGATCAGACTATGAGTATCTGGAAGAAGATGAGCAACTCATAGACTGGATATCTGCTAATAAAATGCCCAGAGAGGCTGTCAGAACCTTTTATAAAGTAGTTGACATAGACTATATCAAGCACGATAACACTCCAATAGAAGACACCTTGATGCATAAAGACACACACAAACAACGTTATGCATGGAGGGTAAAATTGAAAAGAATTAATAAACCTAAAGATTTTATATCATGGGACAATCGACTCCAACGCACTACTATATAGAACTTGAAACTACCTACTCTCTTAAGAATAATTTACAGAAAGATTTGGCCGCTTACTTACAGTCTTTACATCAACGCTTAATTATTGCTAAAGGCATAGAAGTAATGAAAGAAGTAATCATCCAGGTAGCTGCTAAAAAGAGTGCAGAAAACAAAAGATGTACACCTATAAAACTAAGTTTTTGGGAACCTGAGGCTAATGAGTTTAGACTTCAGGGATTTGAACAAGTCATATTCTATCTAAAACCTGCGTATTTTGAAACTAAATGATAATATAACAAGGAATAGTATTCTGACTATTCTAAGGGCTATAAAAATATCAAATGATTTAAGGATAGATTGTTATGATAATAAAATGCCTTTTTGTCTTGAGGTTTATACGTTTAATAATATAGAACCTCTAAGTATGCTACTAAGTACTTCTGAATTCACTAAAATAGTTGATTGGACAAAAGTAGATCTAACCTTCACGATATGGGATATCATGGAAAGGTTTAATGTGGATATCACATTTGATAAAAGTACAAGAACTTGGACAATAACAGATAGATAAATAATAACATAAGCCAGGAAGATATCCTGGCTTTTTTAGCTTTCACTATATCACACCTATATACATTACATAGTAAAATGATGTCAATTCAGTATTCACTTCGTGTATGTTTTGTGTTACTTTTGTGTCACTTTTACATCACTTTTGCATCACACATTAAAATTTTGTACTACCTTTGTCAAGACAATACAATGTATTAAAAACATCGTAATCATTTAAAAGTAAAATAGTTGTATAATTAGAATTATTTATTTTTAAAATAAACAATATTTATGTTTAATAAACAATATTTCATCTTATCAGAAGAACAAATAGACAAAGTAGGTAATGCTATTATCTATTTATGCAATGGTATTGGGCCAATGTCTAAGACTAAGATTTTGAAATTGATTTATATGTTAGATGAGATCTCAATAAAAAAGAGTGGTATTCCTTTTTTTAATCTACCATATAAAGTTTGGAAATTTGGCCCTGTAGCAGAAGATCTTTATGTTGAGCTATCAAGTGAGTTAACTATATTAAAAACATATATCAAAAAAGAAGATAGTAATTTCACTCCTATCCAATCTTTTAATGATGATGAGTTCACAAATAATGACATTAAGTTAATGGACTCTTTAATAAAAACTTATGGTGGTTCTACTGCAAAGGATTTAGTTCGTTTTACTCATAGAGAAAATGCCCCTTGGCATATTGCTGCTGTCGAAAATGGCATCTTAGATTTACTGAACTCTGAAAAGATTAGTAATACTGAAATAGTTATTGATTTTTCTACGCTAATCTCTCATGATGAAACTAAGAAAATGATTTACAGTGAGTATTTAGAAATGAATTAATTTTTCAGCTATGTTAATACCAGGGAATATAATTTATTTCGATCCGTTTTATTTTAAAAATGGAAATAAGGCAAAAGCTAAATACTTTCTTGTTATTAGTGTGATAGATAATAATTCTATAATTGCTTCTTTGCCTACAAGTAAAGATTACGTACCTAATTATGCTGCACAAGATTTTGGTTGTTGTGAAATAGGTGATGCAAGTTTTAATTGTTTCATCCTTACTCCAGATACCGTAGTTACAATGTGTGGGAAAACCTTTGAATTACCTACGTATTTATATGGACAGCAATTAGATTCTTATGTTAAAGAAGATTTGCTTAGTATTTACCCTACTGAAGGTGTAGATTATCATATTTGGGGCAAAATGAAAGAAGACATATTCACTCAGGTAGTTGAATGCTTCAAGAACTCAGATTCTGTAAAAAGAAAATACAAACGAATGATTTAAGCTTACCTGGTAAGCACATAAAATATATAAACAGAGCTTAGGCTCTGTTTTTTTATACCCATATCCCAGGATCTGCCCTTCTCTCAATAATTGTCTATAATATAAAACTCCGCCCAACTCTACTATATTGTTCCCCCCGCACCCCCCAAATAAGGAATTTTGGGGCAAAATTCAATTCTTATAAAAGGAGGGGGAAATTTACCGCACAACCGCACAAACTATCTTTTATATATATTATTACTATA
>RWZE01000107.1_pt1 | contig 17136 bp, 23 predicted proteins | sample 2187721 | NCBI WGS metagenome assembly RWZE01 (sample SAMN10531867, study PRJNA481165) | viral metagenome | isolation source: viral particles purified by filtration and ultracentrifugation from about... | host: Nasonia giraulti 16.2 | place: USA:Tennessee | collected 2011-04-01
ACAGCAAACATCATGAAGATATTGCCGTCCGCCAGCCGTGCCACCTCATTCCGCCAGCTTTCCGCTGTTCCGCTGACCTGATAGGCAGTTGCGGCCGCACTCTGCCCGTTAAACAGCACAGGCTTATCCGGCTCACCGATAACAGAGCCGTCCGGCATGATATACGCGCCTTTGTGCCAGCCGGATTTATGGGTCACGCTCCACATATCCCGCCCCCGGCTGCGCATCAGCCAGTCTGCGAGTGTTGCCCGTAATGCCGGTTTGGTGGTGACAATCACGCCGCTGGCTTTCAGTGTCCGCCAGCCCTCACGCTCACCGATATCTGCCATCGGGATCGCCTTTGTGGTGCCGCTGCCGCAGTCCATTATCAGGAATGACTCATTCACATCGTTAACGCCCGCAGCCACCACCGTCAGCGGGTCACTGAGCCACTGCTCGTTATTGATGATTTCCCCGGTTTCTTTATCCAGCTTCGGGATCACCTGAAAGACACCGTTATCACGGGTTTCAATCCGGGGCTTCATCTGGTCGGCTGCGGCGGGTTTCTCTGCCGGTTCCGGTGCCTGTCCGCTGTCGCCGCTTTCCGGCTGATACATTCCCTGATTAAATGCCTGTGCTGCGGCATTCAGCCCCTCAGCCTGATACACATCGTTCCAGTCGCCGCTGGTGGCCGGTATCGTCACCTGACCGTTAACAGCCCGGGCTGCCGCTTCTGCTTTCTCTCTGCCGGTGTTAACCGTGTTATCTGCGTCATTATCGGCAGCAATAATGAGGGTCGCGCGCGCGTACTGCTCACGAAAGTCCTTAGCAACGTGGATCAGGTTCCCGGCATCTATTGCCGCCACGGTCAGCGCGTCGGGGCAGATTAAGTGACACGTCAGGGCGGTTGCCAGTCCCTCCGCGATAATCACCTCAGAAACGCGTTCAGGCGCATTGACGGGGTAGTAACTGCCTTTCTTCGTACTGTCCGTTAACAGACGTTTCCCGCCGTCCGGCTTAATGGTCTGTGCGCCGGTGACGGTGCCGGTCGCATTCGCCAGCGGGATCAGGATTGATCCGTCAGGCAGTAACGGCAGCATGAAACCGGTCAGCCCTTTACCGGCCAGATAAACGGATTCTCCCTGCTGAACCTGCGATAACAGACCGCTGTAACGCGCAGTGAAGCGTTTTTGTTTCTCTGCTGCGTCACGGACTTCTTTCTGCTGCTGCGTCGCTCTGTGACTCTGCTGCTGCGCACTGACCGGAGTCCGTTCTCTGGCGGGCAGATGGTCTGAACGGGTATCAATACCGATAATCCCGGCGACTTCTTTCGCGGCCTCCGTCACACCCACGCCCAGCACACGCTGAACAAGGTCTAATCCGTCACCTGCGCCGCACTGGTTACAGATAAACGTGCCGTTACCGTCCTTATCATCAAAGCGGAACCGGTCTTTACCACCGCATCCCGGGCAGGCTGTGTGAGTATTTACCGGCACCTCCGCGCCCACGGCGGACAGAATGCCCTGCCATTGCCCGTTAGCTTTCAGCTTAACCTCACGGATAACATCAATGGATTTCATCGTCTGCGCCTCCTTCCGGAGCGGCCATATCACGGGATATGCTGAGGATTGACTGATACAGTGCCTCACCCGCCGGAGTTAAACGCCCCGAATCTACTGCACGGGTCAGTACGTCCGCTGCTGTCGCTTCGTAATCCTCCGCCTGTTCTGCCAGTGGCTCGATGAAATACCAGTCGGTCAGCAGCACGATATATTCTGACGGCGGGATGTCGCGGCAGGTAGTATTACCGCCCAGCGTCTCCGTCAGCCGGTAACTGTCCTCGTAGTCATGATGGTGACAACGGTATACTGCGGCAGCAAAATCGCGGGTCAGATTCTCCAGCGTGTTATTTTTTTGTCTGAACGGGATCACATTGCTCATTGAAATGCTCCTTTGTCTGCCAGCGTGTCGCCCATATCGTTAATCATGCTCTGCCATATCTCGCGCCCGAACCCGGTGATAAAGCCGTTCGCGGTACACTGCTCCAGTACCTGTACCGCTGCCGGTTCCCACGTCCGGGATTGTTGTTGCAGGGCTTCCAGCAGATAGCTGTCCACCAGCATCCGGATACCTTTCACACCGTCGGTAATCGCCACCTCAATCGCTTTATTGCCTACATTCATCGGGAACCAGTCGCCGCCGTTCCGTGTGGTGACATCGTGATAAACCGCCCCGGCAAACAGATTGGCCAGCGCATTCACACGGAAGTTTTTTGTGATTAGTGCCATGTTATTTGTCCTCAGTGTGTCCGCAGTTCCGGCTGTTCCGGCACGCCGCCTGCCACGTCCTGCGCTATTGCCCCGTGCATGGTGTCCATAATGTCAGTGCCCCACTCAGACAGGCGTAACGTGCCGCTGCCGTCAATCATTGAGGCGTACAGGCTGACGATGTGCTCTGCGTTGTCTGAACCGTGGCGTTCTGTCATTGCGCCCTCGATGTGGTTCGCCATTGCTATCCGCTCACAGTCCGGCAGGAGCGGCAGCATAACCCCGTGATTGCGGTAGTACGGCATCCCGTTCTTTGCGGTGGTTTCACGGATATACAGCACGGCGACCATCCAGCGGAAAGCGGGTAAATCTTTCGCTTTGTCACCCTGTGTATGGTCTAAATATGTTGCAATCAGACGCAGCCCCAGCAGCATGTTACTGTCCCACTCTCCGGCATCCGCACGGGCAGGAATATCAGCCAGCGGTATCAGGGCGATATACTGATATTTACCGGCAGCGTTGCGTTTCATCACAGCCACGGCAGAGCCGGTGACTTCGGTGCGGTATTCGCTCATACTTTGCCCTCCGCAGCTTCAGACAGAGACTGTTCAATTTCCCGCGCCACCGTCAGAGCGGTAACAATCATGTTTGAGGTGTCATTGTCCGTCTCAGCCTCCAGCCAGATAGTAAGCAGAGTGATCATCTGTCCTGCTCTCATCTGCGGGACTTCCAGCAGTCGTTCAGTCAGGCGTTTTTGTTCCGGATTCATTTCATCACCTCCGCCAGCACTCTCAGTTTTTCATACTGTTCAGCCGCAATGCGTTTGATTGCCCTGACCATCAGGTGTGTATCGGGTTCAGCCTCATTTTCTACAGCGGTCAGTACCGGAAGCAGCAGCGCGATAATCTCCTCACTGATATGTAAAGCAGACCGAAACCGCATCATGTCACCTTCCGATAATTTGATGGTTTTCATTTGTCGTCTCCTGCTTTATGAGTCAGTGACTGACTGATATCGCTATGTATGTCACTGGCAATAGAAATCAGGTCGAACAAATCCGGTGAGCATTCTTTCAATGCCTGCTCCAGAATGACGGAATACAGTGATGTGACCTGCCGCGCTTTATAGGCGGCAACATCCAACAGAATGACTGACTGGCTCATGCTTTACCCTCCTGTGCTGCGGATTTTTCACTGAGGAAACCTGAAACGCCGCCGGATAACTTCACCATCAGTGACGCAAGCACAGTAATGTCAGTATCTGTGAATTTGTGCGGGTAGGACTCAATCATCAGGCTGATAATTTCTAACTGATGAGCCTGCTCAGTGGCCTGCTGTAAGGTGACATTTGCGCTCATGCGGCCACCTCACGAACCGGTAAACGTCCGGCAAAGGCGAGGATGTAATCGCGTACCAGCAGCAGGCGGGCACTGTGCTCGTTTGGTGCTGTAGCTTCGATGCGGTGCGGAATATCTGTGCTGTCTGCGCGTTTTACCGCCAGAAACAGAAATTTGAATTGAGTTTGGGTAGGGATAGCCATCATAACGATGATCTCCGTTTGTATTAACGCGGAGTCACCACCAGAGGTCTCAATCTCTATAGGGGTGGTGACGTTGACAGGGTTGAGACTACTGGCACAAACGGAAACCAGCCAGCCCGAAGGCTGCCCCACCAACGCCACCATTGAATCAGGACGGCATAATACCGTATTTTGCAGGTGTGCGTAGGCACGGACACAAAAAAAGACGCAAGGCGCGTCATGTGTCGCCGTTTGTATATTCAGGGTCTCAATCCTGGCACCGGATTTTGCCGGTGCCCGATCACTATAACGAACATCTGACGATAAAAACAAGTGATTATCATCAAAGTTTTCGGCTTCCCCGGAAATATCCGATATGCCGCCACTCCGCCGCTGACTAATCTGTAATGGCTGATTTGCTCGATATTTAATATCGAACACGCAAAGGGTGGTGGAAACGCTGCCCTTTTTTATGGACTCAAAAAACTCTACGCCTCTATCACTTTTTATGGACTCGCAAAACTCTACACAGTCCTTTTTTATGGACTCCGAAAACTCTACACGCCTATCATTTATGGGCTGACAAAACTCAATTTCGCCCCGCGTAGTGACCCCGATAAAACCTTTAAATGGTGTAATTTCCCCACGATTCGGGATATCCGGATAATTCAGGGTTTCATATTTGAGACCGGCGTAAAATTTCGCTGATTGACCGGCTGAAACTTTAGCCGATGACTGAGCCAGAATATTGGCTGAGTGGCCGGACGAAAGTTTGTCTGATTGATTGCCAGTATTACCGTAAGTTGAAGTTACAGTATTCGTGAGGATGTCCAGTTTAACCGGCACACCGCCGTCCAGGAGAGAGCCTTTCCCCTGGCTGGTAACATGATTAATATTTGCGTTTTGATTCCTGCAATTTGAGGAAACAAACACTGCTGAGATGACGGCCATCAGTGGATCTCCTCATCGAGAAAATCAGGTTGATATTTCCGCCACAGTTCGACTTCCTCACGCTGTAAGCTGGCTTTTTCAGTTTTGCATGATTGCAGGTCACGCCCACGCTGTGATGAGGTTAATTTGTACTGCTGCTGGCGTTTGGTCAGGTCATTCAGCTCACCGAACGGAACACCATACGCGCCGGTCTTGCGGATAGACGGGATAACGTCACGGAATACCCAATTAGTGAAACGATGTGCCAGTGTTCCGCTGGTAGCAGCTTTACGGCTGCGAGTAATGAGTTTATAGAAGCCGGACTCTGAAACGATGATTAACTTTCTGGCTCCGCCACGAAAGGAATTATGACTATAACTTAAAGTTACAGTCATCTTTTCATCTTCATCCAGATTCTTTACTGCTTTTGCCGTGTTGCTTTGTTCTAATGCGCCACAAAGGTCAGTAGCAATAAACCACGGCTCATTATTAATTTTAACAATCCGCACCTGCATACCTTCAAACCGGATGAAAGAAATATCATCAGAGTTGATATTCAAAATATCGTCTGACTCAAATTTAGGGTGAGTTTGGCTGGTGGCATTAAAGCCACTTTTTAAATTTTCCATTGTGATTACTCCGTTATTCGGTCGGGTACAGGCTTAAAATATTATCTGTGAGTGCTTTACTTACCGGCTGATACTTTCCCTGTTCTGCGCAGTGATTGATTAAATTAATCACCTTCTGCACGTCCTGAGAGGTTTTAAAACGATAGCGGTAATGTGAGCCAATACCATCAGGGTTAGGCTCATCAAGTCGTTCCAGTTCAATATTCAGCTTACGTTCGAGTTCGTTCGGGTAATTGCGTCCGGACGATAAACGGCAATGGAATAAAATTTCATTTTCCGTAAAGCCATTAATGCCAGTACCGATCATGTATAAACGGGCACGGTGTTTTTTCGGCGGGTTCTTTGATAAAATAGATGATGCGAAGCTATCCTCAGAAGCCACCTGTGACGGGTGGTTTTTCTTTTTCATTACACCACCTCACCAGTGCGGGATTCTGCGATTTTATTCGCTACCCACGCATCAACCTCTGATTCAACAAAGGCGATAGAGCGGGAGCCGATTTTTACCTGTTTCGGGAATTGACCGGCTTCAATGAGTTTGTACAGCCACGGCTTAGAGCAGCCGGTGCGCCGGATGACTTCCGGCAAACGGATGAGACTTTCTTTCTGTGTAGTAATTGCTGGCATATAGCCTCCTGTATTAGTCCTTCAAATACCGTTAGATACGGCGTGAGGTTTACAGAAGCTATCTTTGCATAAAAAAAAGCTTTATTTTCATACCCTCAGGCATGATGGCGTTTAGTAAAGAAAATACCCTCAGGGTTGAGGGTAATCCATAGTAATACCCCAATAAATACCCTCAGGGTGGCTATGAACACCCCCTAAGGGTGATGATGCCACGATATAATTAACACTGAGGGTTAGGGTATTATTAGCGCTTGATAGGGCAAGCCACCTGCTCAATAGCTTTAGCTTGGGCGTTTGAGAATTTTTTATTATCTTCTAATTCCTTAATAATCGCCTCTTGGTTTCCTCTGGTCATGCGATCATTTTCTGGATCATATTTTACCCACTCGCTATTTCTGATTTGAATTGCCAAATAAAGCGGATCATCTTCTCGATATTTCTTTAAAAGAATAGGACGTTCGCTTTCAAGTTTACGAACTTGTTTTCTTAGTGAGTCGACTTCCATCTTTAATTTTTCTACATCAGCTTCACTTGTGGGCTTGTTATCAACATTAGTTGAAACATTTGGGATAACATCTTCCAGTGGAATAGATAAATCTATCCCCACTTTTTCGGCAAACTCTTTTAAATCTGAGCGTCTAAACCCATACTTGTCAAAATTAGGTGCAGACCAATGATCGTTATTCAACCAGCCAGCCATGACTTACCTCTTAATTTTATGTTATTCAAAATGGAATATCGTCATCAAAATCCATCGGAGGTTCTTGAACCGAAGATTTTTGAGCCGGAGGTTGACTAACAGGCGGAGTAACTTCTGGCATATATGTTTCCTCAGTAATAACTTTGAGCAATGCCTCTAACTCTACATCTTCATACCCGCCATCTGTTCCCTCAATAGTTGACGCAATCCCTTTCTTAACCCACTCCGGTAGCTGCCTATTAGCATTTTCAATATATAAAAAGTCGGCTATTTGTGACTCGCTAACATGTGGTTGTTGTAACCTAATGCGCGTAATTAATTCCCTCAGACTGATAAACTCATTTTCACGAGCCTTAAGTGCTTCAGCAATATCTAGCATAACGCCACCCCACGCCCTCATTTAGTAGGAGCTATGCCAGCCAGTAGAGGTGTACTGGTTTTCGGGGATCAGCCTAGACATAGCTTTATTCTTATCGTCTATGCAAGTCTACTAAAGACCACTACCCCTGTCTATTTGTCCAGTTCACGTATTCCGGAGATAAAAAAACCAGCCTTTACTCTGGCTGGTTCGGTGTGCTGCTGGTGGACTATGCCCGTTTGAAATTACCGTGAACAACGTTATCACCGTTCTCCAGTGCGTCCATATAATCCGCGTACCACTGAAGCATTTCCCTGCGGCCGTCGATGTACTGGGCATGGTTGTATGTGCCCCTGATTGAGTTTTTATCGACGTGTGCAAGCTGTGTCTCAATCCATGCTGTGTTATAACCCTGTTCGTGCAGGATAGTGCTCATGGTATGCCGAAAGCCGTGACCGGTTGCCCGACCATCATACCCAATCCGTTTTATTACCTGATTGATTGCCGCTTCACTCATCGGCTTAGAGGAATCATTCCGACCGTGGAAAATATAACTGAATCGCCCAGTAATCGTTTCAATTTCACGCAGTAGTTCCAGTGCCTGAGATGATAGCGGAACCATGTGAGGACGGCGCATTTTCATTCGTTCAACCGGGATCTCCCAAATGGCTTTATCAAAATCAATCTCACCCCATTTTGCCGCTCTGAGTTCGATGGTGCGAACTCCGGTTATCATGAGTAGCTTCGTGGCTATCCGCGTTATTTTACTGCCGCTACAGGCTGACAATACTTGTAAAAAATCAGGTAACTCATCCACATTCAAATGAGGGAAGTGCTTTGCCTTTGGTGCGGATAAAGCCCCTGCAAGTTCAGAGGCGGGATTGTACTCAGCCCGTCCCGTTACGATTGCATAACGGAAAACCTGATTACATGCCTGCCGGATTTTTTTCAGCTTATCCAGTACTCCCCTTTTTTCCAGCTTACGCAGTACCTCCAGCATATCCAGCGGCTTTAACTCTGTAATGCTGACTTTGCCAATATGAGGGAATATATCTTTCTGAAAGGCTTCCAGCAGATCCTCAGCATAACCCTGAGACCAGTTCGGCTTTTTATACCCATGCCACTCCAGCGTGATTTTTTCAAAGCTGTTATTAACCAGAGATTCCCTTTCCCGCTTTTCAGCTTTTTTCACCAGTGCCGGATCATCACCCTGGGCTAATACCCGCTTTGCTTCTTCACGTTTTGCTCTGGCTTGTGCCAACGTGATAGATGGATAAACACCAAACGCCAGTCTTTTTTCTTTACCGGCGTAGCGATATTTCATTCTCCAGTATTTTGATCCGTTAGGCGCGACTTCTAAATACATGCCCCCGCCGTCAGAAAGTTTATATGATTTCTCTTTGGGCTTGGATGTCTCTACCTGTCTGGCTGTCAGCTTCATGTGGGGGCACCGGATTTTATTGAACGGGGGCATGTCCCCAATTATGCCCCCTTCTGTATGTAGATTTCAATAGACGAGGGTAGACCATAAGATACTATGAATATTGCTGAATACTGATTCTGTGGGGGTTTAGGAGACTGTTGTAGACTTTGGAATACTTGGGAATGGTACGCCCTACAGGATTCGATATAAAGACATTTATCATTGATAAATAACAGAAATTACCCATTCAATTATCTACCATGCCCCCATTAATGCCCCCTTTTGTTTTTGTGAAGATTTCTTTGGGCTATTTTTTAAACAGGCTGATACAAGATGACGAGGGTGTGCTACGTTGCAAAAATATCACCGCCACCATAATTTATTGCAGATAGTGAAACACCGACTAAGCAGAACCCTACCCGTAACCTACCCGTCATTTTTTACTGCCTCCGTTTCAAACGAAACCGCGATATTCTGAGGCGGCATGTGCCAGACTTACACCAGTAGAACTACATCTCTTTAAGAGTTTCAGTTACAAGCCTACCATCTTTAAGAGGGTTAGTTGCGAACTACCCCGATAATATCGGGTCAGTTAAATGACACATTTCTGCCACTTTGTGTAAGGCGGGATATCAGGGTGAAATAAATACAGACCGGCAGTCCGTTAGATCAACTCAAAACGCCTTATAGTATTGACGCTTCGTTGATGTATGGTTATCAGGGGAACCCGGCTGTACGCCTTGCTGTCTCTGGCTTAGGGACACATTCGGCTATGATCAATTCGCACTTATAGATATTATTTTCTATAAGGCTGGTTTTCGGTAACGTCAAACGGTCAGGCTACCCTATCCGGATAACGTCAACGGTTTCTAGGGCTTTTGGTCAATGTAACGTCAAAATTGATGAGGATAATGTCAACACTGGTACTAACTTTTACTAACAGGAAACTATCTGCGCCCCGGTAAGTTGATACCCGTTAAACCATTCATGCCGGCCAGTGGCAATAACCCGGCTTCCTTTCTGGCAGGTCATCAGTTCCAGTGCGTTCATATCAAATGCCACCAGCTTCAGCGGATAGGGGCTGCGGCGTTCGCTCTCTGCCTGAATGGTCATTGTTGCCATTACCTTACCGGTGGCCGTCTTAACCCGCTGAGGTGGTTTAGTGACAGTGCCGGTTACTGTGGCTGTGATGGGCTTTGTTTTTCGGTATGTGCGCATAAATCACCCGCTGGCTGCTGAGACTGCGGATAGTATAACGCATTGATAATACTTAATTCCGGTATAAAACCGGAAACACTGCTGCCGTTGGTCATTGATTCAGTGACCAACGATGATACGGGATAATCCCGCATGTAAAACCTTAGTGTAACCTTAGCGTAAAACCTTGTAGTAACCTTATGGTTTCCTTGCCGTAATCTTGCCGTAAACCCTACCCGTGATCTCCCCGTTACCTCGCCCTAATCTCGCCCTTACCCCTCACCGTAATCTCACCGTTATATAGCCCTGCCCTTTGTTGTAATCTTGTTGTTCCCCGAGGCCGTCACTTTGTCCCGTGCAGGGTGATATGGTTTAACATGCTGATATCTATCCAGAGTGTGATTTAGCATTCTGGCGTGAGCCACCGATACCGGAGCCTCCTGTCCGGTCATTGTCCTGATAGCGGCAACGGGTAGCATGGCATTAGCTGGGAGTCTGCCCGGTGATTGTCCGGTACGCAGGAGCATACAGGCTATTCCGGTGCGTACCAGTCTGCGTACCAATGATGATAAAGCATGTAATCACGCCTGGCTGATCCACATTCGGCGGCTGTTCGATGTCTGGTTTTGTCCGGTTCCGGTGACAACTTTTCACCACGACATTTCACAACATCCGAGTTTCTTGATGTCAGGTTTTGACAGGTTCAGATGTCAACATTTGTCAACATGAGCACTCTCCGGCATCCGGTTTAAAAGTTAACATTTGTAAACGTCTTAGGGCTTTCCTCTGGCGGGTAATCCTTTGCTCTCAATCCCGAAACCAAAACAACAAATCTGTGCTTTTCTGTACCGGGCCCGCATTCCAACCGTCACCCTTTCCGGCTATTGCGACAACCACAACGGTACAAAGCGCAAATCTGAGCTTTGCTTTTTTAACAGTGGGTTAGATTGATATTTGTTTGTTATTTGAACTGTATAACAGTGTTATACACTGGTATAATATCCAGTATTCACCAGTAAAAAGGACTTTTATCATGAGCAATTCTAACCTTGTCGCCTTTCGTCTCCCCGCAGAACTTCAGACCGTGTTTAATGACGCTGTAGCGGCTTCCGGCAGCGATAAAACATCATGGATAGTCTCAGCCATTAAAGAGAAGCTGAACCGCCCAGAGGGGAATCCTGATGCCCGTATGCTGACGCTGGTGGAAAGACTGGAATCCGCCGCCGCTTCACTGATTGCAGGTAAAGCCGATATCCCGCCTCATGCCTACAATGAACCGGCAATCGTCGCTGTGGTGAATCAGGTGCTGTCTGAGGGGGTGGATAACGGGCGTGTCATTGCTGAACGGATTAACGAGGCTGGCTATAAGACAAAGGCCGGTAAAGCGTGGGACAAGGATATCTATTCAGCGTGGAAGCGGCACAAGGATATTGCCGGGAAGTTGGGTAACTGATTTGCGTAGTGCGCCCGTAGTTCGCAATTTGACATCAACATTTCTATACATCCACCAGTGCGCAATCCGGTACTGATTTTATTACTAACCCCTGTCATGTCTGGCTTTGGAAGGGTTCGCACTGCGCAGTTTTCGGGTTTCGTTTTGCGCAGTTCAGCGCGCACAATACCGATACATTCCGATACATGCGAACCGGAAACATTTATAGATTTTTTAAGGCGCGGCGGGGATCTGCGGAGGTATTTACCTTATCAAACCTTATCATCCGGAACGTTAGCAAATGTTAGCATCCGTACCGGGTCAGAAACGCCAGATAACGGCATCAATTGTTATCATTTTACTTAAGATTTCCAAAGATTCGGGCCAATAAGACTTAGTAAAACTTAGTATTGCGATATCCGAAAAACGTTAGGATTTGTTAGGATTTACTCTCTGTATTTGTCGCTATTCAGCCCGCTTTCACGGGCTTTCTAACATGTCCGAAAATCATCAAAGCTGTCAGCCTCTCGCGCGTGCGCGTACTGGTGTCTAAATCATCAGAGTTCACGCTCTAATTTCTCAATGATAGCCTGCCTGACGAACTCTGCACGGTTGCCCCGCATGTGCCTGCTGCGCTTAATGTGGCTGTCTACCGCGTCAATAACAGACTGCTCACAGGTGACTATCAGGCGTGTTGTCGGTGTACCGTTAAAATAGCGGTTAGTCTGTTTCTTTGTGCTTTTCTGCATAGCTTTTATCTCTTTCAATTGCTGTCTTTGTACATTTTTTAATTTACTATTACCCGTAAACTTTTTCAGGAAAAAGGAGAAGCACCTTGAAATTAAAATTTATTGTGCTGGTTTTTTCATTGTTACCACTGATGGCCGCTGCCAGAGTCATGACGCAGGTTTGTGGTACTGACTTCATTCAAATATTTTTAGCAGAAGATGACTACGTTACGGAAGTAAGAGTAAATGACATCCCTACCAATATTGCCGTTATTGGTCATAAAGTTAATAAAAATGGCAACGTAGATTCATATCTGGTTTATGGGTTTAAAGGGAATAAAAAAGTGTCTCAACTACATAACTCGGGAGACACTGGAATAACCACGCACCGGTATTTTTTATTACAGCAGGACGGCTCGCCAGAACATCCAGGTAAACCGATATCTTCCCCTGCCGTTTGTAAATAAAGGGCTTGGTGCCCTTTATCGTTTAACTCATTGGCGTGATCACCTGGAACAGGTTTTCGCGGGCGGATGTGGTCGCATCTGCCACGTTACCGCTGACTGTCGCTGATGAGGTATTGATATTAATATCTCCGAAATTAGCCTCAACACGGTTATTAACGGTTTTGTTTCCCGGCTGAAGCATCTGTGAATTAGCCATAATTTGCCGGGTTCCTGCGGCTGCGTTCGGCGCAATGGGATTGGAAATAAAGTCATTAAAACTATTGATTTTATTTGCCAGATTTACCGCCGGATCACCGGTGCCGTTAATGGCAGACATAACCAGCCCTTTGGAATACGGGAATTTCCCCTTATTTTCCATTTTGGACATTTCTTTCATCAGGTCATACATCACCGACGGGTCATTCAGGTTAATTTTATCATGAACGCCAACCCCCATCCCGGAAGCCACTGTATTTGAGTATGCAACCGGATCATTTTTACCGTGTCCTTTGGGTGCCCATTTGTGAATAATATCCCACACCGTTTGCAGTTTCTGATAACCGGCGGCGCGTGATGTGCCGTCATAATACATCTTCAGTTGGTTTGCGCTGGCTCGTATTCCGTTGTATTCCGTATCAAATTTAGCCCAGCCACCGATATTATCTGCGCCCTGCTGGTTAGCATAAGCAAGGTTTAGCGGACTGTTATAGCGCAAGCCTCTCTCGTTATGATTTCTGGCAACGCTTCCGTCCTCACCATCGGTATCAGATGAAATATCATAACCATTCATCAGGATATCATTAGCCTCGTCCAGGCTTAATTCACCTTTTGACACTTTAGCGGCAAGTGTATCTCTTTCGGGGTCACCAGTTGGTATATCCAGTGTATTTTCAGTTAAGCGCGCTCCGTTTTGCTTACCACGGTTATCAACCCACTCTCCATCCACCCAGCGGGCATCACCTTCACCAATAATGGCCTTACCAAAATCTCCCCATGTTTGAGCTGTTCTAGCCCGCTGGAACCAGTCAAAATCACCAAACGCTTCATTCAGCGCATAATCAGCCAATTCTGATCCGATGTAAGTCGCTGTAGCAACACCACCAGCTTTACCAATAAATCCCTTACTGAGGCCTTTGCCAACTTTGGTTGCGCCCCTTGATACCCGCCCGAATGCGCCCAACATTTTCGCCGCCCACTTGGTAGCGATGTATGCGGCAAACGCAGCAAACGCTGCTTCCAGTTTATTGAGATTTCCTTCCTGGTCGGTAAACCACTGCCCGATAGTGGTTCCTTTGAACCATCTTTCAAACTGATCCAGCTTCATCAGGATATAGGTAATAGTTTTGTCCCACTTAGCCCAGTATTCACCCAGCAGTGATTCACCGCCTTCTTTCCATTTTTTATAATCGTCATACAGCAGCCAGAGACCGGCACCGAGAGCAAACAAAGCGAGGGGAACCAGTCCGATTGACGCAAACAGCCCCAGAAAGGCCGCAGCAGCTTTTATCACCATTGGGATAAGCAGGACACCCAGCACAATTCCGATGCCCTTAAACACGCTTACAGCCGTGTCTCTGTTCTTATTCAGGAACATCAGCACACCGGTGATCACCTCAGAGAATTTCAGCAGTGTCGGCATCAGGTAGTTTGCCAGCAGGGTTTTCAGACCCTCCCAACCTTGCCGAACCTTCGCATTCTGTTTGTTGAGCTGACGGCTGATTTCCAGTTCTTCTTCACTGGAGATAACCAGACCGCGCTGCGTGTCCAGCATTTCCTGCATTGCGTCACGGCCTTGCAGCAGGGTGTTGATCGTACCCTCGTCAAAGCCCATGTTTTTCGCAATGTTGTACGCCTGCGGGCGTGACATACCGGAGAGGCTGTCGGCCACATCCAGCAGTATAGCGTCGAGGTCGCGCAGCTTGCCGCCTGAGTCCACCACGCCGACATTCAGCGCATTAAAATACGGCAGCACCGAGGAATCCCCGATAGTGACCAAATCCCACAGCGATTTGCTGAGGTTGGACATGCTTGCCGCCATACCATCCGCAGAGCCGCCGGACATCTCAGCCATGTTCTGCCACTTTTTAATCTCAGTGGCACTCATGCCGAGGTTTTTGCTCAGGAAATAAAGCTGGTCATTTGCCCGGTTAACTTCAGAGATGAGTTTCGCCAGCCCCGAAGAAACCAGAATAGCCGAGAAAAGCGCACCGACAGCTTTCACTCCTTCGTTAACAGACTTCGTGAAATCATCCTGCTTCTTCGTCGCCTTTTTGGTTTCGTTACCGAGGTTTTTTATCGTGATGGTTAAATCTGCGGACGCATTAGTGACATTTTCAACAGATGCCGATAATTTATTATTCTCTGCCGTTGATTTTTTGGCTTCATTGCTGAAACCACTGTTATCAAGCCTGAGCGATACGATCAGCGCATCAATTATTGTTGCCATGCGCTCCCCTCCCTCATGATATTCAGTGATTTCTCTGCCTGTTCAATCGCCTTATTCAGTAACCCGCGAATATATTCTGACGTTGTGATATTCAGGCTGATAAGGCTGGTGGATTGCGCGGCTTTTTGTATCTGCTTAACCCGTTCGATTGAGTCCAGTTCGATAAGGATCGGACGCATATCCCGTTTATTGTTGCTCATAGCACCCCCTGTATTTACATACAGTTATTTTAATTGATTTGTATAAATAAGCAACAAATACCCCATGATATCTATAGTTTTGGGGAATTATTTTCTATTTATTTGTATTTTTAGTTGTTTTATTTCTATGAGGGGATAGCCGGGGGAATCCCCCGGCTACTTTGATTAATGATGATATCTGCGTCTTAATGCCTTTCCTGCTATTTTGACCTGTTCCGGGGTACCTTTAATTTTCATTCGTTTCAGAAAAAAGCCGGTTGTTTCAATTTTAACGTCAGCTATTCGCCTGATTGATTCTATTGCATATTTAATTTTATCAAGCTCAAATATTGAATATTCCAGTTCAATTACATCCGTCTCTCCTTCGGTTCGGTAGGTCATTTTCATAATTCATCCTGCTTATTAGTGTGTTGCCATCCCTGCAACTTTTGTTCAGCGGCATCTGCCTGCTCTGGTGTAATTTCACCGTTAGGCTGTCCGTTCATATCAAAGCGATTACCGCCCGTCATGAGAGTTCTAAGATACACCTTCCGGTTAATGTAAGCGTGTAATCCCTGTTTTATTTGCCCGCCGGTAATATCCAGCCCCCGCGCCTCAGCATCGGCAATCATCTGCTCCCTGATACCTATTGCCAGCGGTCTGGCTCCCTGCAGGGTGAATACAGGCCAGTGCTGCGCTATCCGGTCTGTACGGCGTTTCCGCTTCTTCGCATGTGCCTCTGCCCTGTTTTTCTTCTGCGGCTGCTTCGGGGCTTCCTGCTGCGTTTTATCCGGTGCGCTTTTTGGTGCGCTGGTATCGGACTGAATTGTTATCACTTTGTTACTTCTCTTTAAGGTGAGAATTTCTCTGCTCACTCTCGTTACTCCCGTTTTATTTTTTTATATAAATACGCGATCAGGTGTCGGTTCAGTCGGTTCAGTTGGTTCAATTTGTAAAGATGATTGTTTTTAAATGATTTATTTCAAAATACTGAACCAACATTGCCCCCGATTGAACCAACATACTCCGGCACTGAACCAACATTCTTTCCGGTCACTGCCAGCCAGAGAGAAAACGGCTGATTTTCAGTGTTGGTTCAAAATGCCCGTTTGTTGGTTCAAAACAGCCCTTTGTTGGTTCAGTGTTGGTTCAGAAAACAGACTATTTTCCTTATAAATCAATACACCTTATTAAATGAACCAACTGAACCAACACTAAAACACTGTTTTTCACGTATAGCGTTTTTTTATCTGAATACACCCCGGCGATGCTTCGGGGTGGTTTAGTAACACTAAATTAACTTTCATCCTCCGGGTCTGAGGTTTCCGGCATAAACCGCAGCACATAGACGTTAATCTGCCGCCCGTCTATTCTCGGGCTTTTCCGCTGATAGCCTCTGCCGCTGGACGGCGGTATCAGCATTCCGGCTGTTTTCAGCACTTCGGCAAATTGTTTGTAATTCACGCCCTGAGAGATTTCTTTCTCAAATGCCGCCGGAAAGGTGTAGAAGATAATCGGGTCATTGTCGTGATCCCCTTTCTTTCTGTACCCCGCCAGATCCCGTATCGGCATGTCTCGGCAGTCATACGGCAGCGGCGCGAACCGGCTCAGTCCGTGTGCGTTGAGGAATGCCTCCGCCTGTCCGATTATCTGCTCAATTTCTTTGTTGCCGGTGCCAAACTCTGCCAGCCAGACATTGAATACCGCCTGAACCGCATCCCGGCAGTCCTGCTCACGCCAGCCGGTGATCACCCGTCCGGTCAGTAACGCGGCCTCAACCGCAGCAAAACGGTCACTTGCCCGGTGAACCTGCTCCCCGTAGTTATCCGGGATCAGTTTGCTCCACCGCTTTTGTGCGTCACGGTAAGCGGTTTTTGCATCCTCTTTGTGCGCGGAAAGCCAGGTGATCCACCCGCGTCCCGCTGCGCCGTAGTGAGAACGGCAGTTCACTTTGATAGTGTCGGCATGGTGTTTACCTGTTTCGCAGCCGTGAAGCTCCGTTGCCCGCTGAACCGGGATATTAAGCAACCGAACTAACTGTCCGGCATTAATTTTCACGCCGGAACTGAGCAGGAATGTTTCGATATCTTTTTCACCGGTGCTGATCGCCACTGTCCGCCAGCTCTCCAGCGGACGGTTGCCGCCGTCTCTGGCTCCCTGAATCTTTCCCTTGCCGTTAAACAGCGTGTACGCCGATTTATAGACGTGTTTCGGATCTGCGCCCTGTCCGACTTCATCCAGATACAAAAGCCCGTCATTGTGCGCCACAGCCTCATT